>ERZ809207.115-NODE-115-length-54022-cov-12.576241_pt1 | contig 54022 bp, 41 predicted proteins | sample MGYA00520515_ERZ809207 | MGnify/ENA primary metagenome ERZ809207 (study PRJEB31570, sample SAMEA3213009) | Homo sapiens | biome: human-gut; feature: human gut; material: fecal | place: Sweden | collected 2011 ... | reverse complement strand
GCGAGGATGTTGGCGCAGTTGGTGCAAAACTCTACTATCCCGACAACACCATTCAACACGCTGGCCTATGCGTCACGGGCGGCGTGGCAGGACATCTCTGCCAAAGCATGCCAAAAGACAACTGGGGCTATTTTGCACTCAACGATGCGCAGCAAGATTTCAGCGCCGTCACGGCGGCTTGCATCATGACCAAACGAAGCGAATACGAAAAAGTCGGAGGTTTCACCGAAGAGCTTCAAGTCGCATTTAATGATGTTGACTTTTGCCTAAAGCTTCGCGAGATTAACGATCTGATTGTATACACGCCCGAAGTCGAGCTGTATCATTACGAGTCAATTTCTAGAGGCGTTGAAAACAACACAAACAAGCAGATTCGCTTCCACAAAGAGGTTGCGTACATGAATTATCGCTGGGCAAACTACTATGTCGAAGGCGATCCATATATAAACCCGAATTTCACCGTGGGAGAACCTGGAAATCGCTATTACCACTTGTGAGATCTAAATGCAGCCTCACAATAGGTGCAAGCAATATCATTGCATATAGATAAGGGGGACGGGGCCTCCATTCCCCCGCCCCCCCCTTATTGCGGCGACATAATTGTGAGTTACTGATTCCTTTTTCTGTATTTAGAGAAAGGAATCTCATTGACTGAGTAATCGTCTTTCTCCGTACCACTTATAACGCGCTTCAGTACCGCCATTCAAAAACGTGAAAATTGCCCTTCAGTACCGCCAGCGGCGCGCTTGAGTACCGCGCCCCAGCGGTCCGCCGCCTATACACTCGAAACGCCATACCATTAGTCGAGAGAAAGGAACAGATTATGGCAAGAAGGTGATTTCCGACGTTGATGACCTGCAAGCTTTCTCTGGAAAAGTTGCCCCTCTATACGATATGCTTCTCTCAAACAGAAAAGAAATTGTCGCTCTCATCGAGCTTCGTGACACTCTGCTGTCTAAACTTATGTCAGGTGAATTCGATGTCTCTAGTGTTGAGCTTTAAGGATAATTTCAGGCGGTGCCGATGTACTCAGTAAATGGTGTCGACTTGCAGAGCAGTGAGCTTGAGGGGTTGAATCTGCTAGTTGCGGCTGAGGGGGAAGTGAGGGTAGCGGTTTTGTTGCCGAGAATCACCTTCATCTCACGGGCGAGAAGTACTGTTTCATCGAAAAGTATATTGAGCTCTACAACGGCCTACACGAAGCGGGCTTGATAAAAGGCCATGGTAGCGATGGTGGATTCCTCTTTGGGGGAGTCACTCAAAGAGGATTTGATTTCGTAGATGATTACGCCACCGTTGTTACCCTGAACAAAGAGGAGAAAAGGTAGCAGAAGCTTCATGATTACAAAATTGCTGCATTCGGAATTATCGGAGGCTTATTGAGTGGTGCGCTCGAAAGCTGGATGGTTGAGGCACTCAAAAACATCCTTGCTCCATGCAGCTAAATGCCTAGTTTCTTATGTTGGAGGATGTAATGGATGACGAATTATTCGTAAGGACTATGATTGAGGTCTTGAAATTCGATAAAAAGTATTCAGGGAAAAAAGACGACTTATTGCCCATACTCAGAAGAGTCACGCTGAATAGAAAACCCCAATGGGGGTTTGTGCGGCATGGGCGCCCTAATCAGCGATACGAAGATATTGAGCTGCGCATACCCGTACCCCTTCTGAATGAAGCCAATAATCAATATGACGATTTGTACGACATAATCAATTACGTGTACGAAGAAAGCGATGAGTATGCTTTAGGAGAATTGACCCTTCGCCCAAAGATTATTCAATCCGAAGATGTTGAATACACGGAACATGATGTCGTGTTTACCAATATTCAAGAAGAAATTATCCAAGGTATCCGGGATGCGCGGTATTCCATCTGGGCTGCAGTGGCATGGCTGACCAATCGGGCCTTTATAAATGAGCTCAGAGCAAAAAGGCAGCAAGGCGTTTCCGTGAGATTGATTGTCTCAGACGAGGATGCCAATCGTCCTTACTATGGCCAGCTTAGTGGTTTTGATACCGTTCTCATCTCGCGTTCTGGTTGGCGTGAATGGAACCGTATGCACGATAAGTTTTGTATCATTGATTTTGAGTACGTAATGCATGGCTCATACAACTGGACAAAGACAGCAGAACATAATGATGAAACGCTAGCGACCGCCATCGATAGAGATTACGTAAAGAAATTCTCTGATGAATTTGTTCACCTTTACCGTAAAGGGAGAAAGTTGGATATGGCCTAACCGTTACTTGATAATGCAAAGGTAAATAATCATTTGTTGCTCATGGCAATAGAGATGCCGGATCTGAGCGCCTTGTCGAGTTTTGAGATTTCTGCTGTTCTCTATGGAAATGTTGAGACGTAACGAGAGGTGTGCAATATCTCGATTCATCCGATCGGTTGCGCGTCGTTTATTCTTGAGTAATAGACTTTCTCCGTTCCACCTGCAACGCGCTTCGGTAGTATCATCCAAAAATGTGAATATTGCCCTTCGGTACCGCCCGCGGCACGCTTGAGTACCGCTCGCATCCGCGCACGCGTGTTTGTGTCAACGGTCAACTGAACACTGTGGCACGCCGCCCCAGAACTCGTACATGTGCACGTGGCAGCGCAGCCAGGTGCGCTCCCTCATGTCCAGCGTCGGCTCGAAGTAGGCCTTCTGGCTGAACGGGAGCACGCCGACGAACAGGTAGATCTTCGAGACCTCCCCGGTGACCGGGTTCACCAGCCCCCTGCCGACCGTCGGGCCGGACCAGTCGACCTCGCAGGACACGCCGGCCTTGTGCTCGATGCGCTTGGTCAGGTTGTTCGCCACGGTGTAGTCCCCGTAGCGCTCGCAGAACCTGGTGTAGCCCATGGCGACCATGTGCTCGCGCGAGCACTTCGACTTGTACTCGTCGTGCAGCAGGCGCAGGTTGACGCCGACCTTCGCCATCTCGGCGTGCACGTAGGACCAGTCGGGCTCCTCGAAGACGCTCTCGCGCGCGTTGCGGTCGGGGTAGAACAGCTCGTAGACCCGCTCGTCCCCCATACCCTTCACCTGGTCCCAGGTGATGCCGCGATCGTCCGCAATGTCGAACACCTCGCAGACGCTGCCCATGGACATGTGCCTGGTCTTGGCGATCGACCTCCTCGACATGCCCTGGTCGCGGAGCTCCATTATGAGCTTCGCCCTTATCTTCCTTGCCATGTGGTTTCTCCTTCCGTGGATCGGTTGCATGGCAAGCCGATTCTACGGGCGGAGGAGGGGCGATACGGAAATGGCGGAACGGGCGATACGGAAGGAGCGAAACGTCTGGATGGGAAGCGATACGGAAAGCGCGAAACAGGTGCTACTCAGAGCGAGCAATACTCACCGCCCGCGGCGCGCTTCAGTACCGCTCGCATACGCGCCCGCGCCCCACCGGTCCGCCGCCTATACGATCGAGACGCCATACCGGTAGTCGAGAGAAAGGAATGGATCATAGCGAGAAGGATACCGGCGAGGGAGGTGCCCAGGCTGAGGTCGTCGAACCTATCGCTCAACGCGATCGCCGCCGCGCTGCACGCGTCGAAAGCCAGCGTCTCCGTCGTGCTCAGGGCCGCGGCCGAGCACGACGTCGCCTGGGAGGAAGCGGAACGGATGAGCGCCGGGGAAGTGTACGCCCGCCTGTTCCCGGAGCGCGAGCAGCCGGGGCCGGTGTACCCGGACCCGGATTGGGACGCGGTCCACGCCGAGCTCGCGAAGGTCGGCGTCACGCTCAGGCTCCTGCACGGCGAGTACCGCGAGGAGTGCGCCGCGCGGGGCGAGGCGGCCACGTCCTACGACCGCTTCTGCAAGCGGTACAGGCAGTTCACGGTCAGCAGGAACGTCGTGAGCTGGGTCGGCCGCAAGGCGGGCAGGAACATGGAGGTCGACTGGTCCGGTCCGACCATGTCCCTCGTCGACCCGGCGACCGGCGTCGTCTCGAAGGTCTACCTGTTCGTCGCCTGCCTGCCCTTCAGCAGGTACAGCTACGTCGAGCCGGCCCTCGACATGAAGCAGGACACCTGGCTGCGCTGCCACGTCCACGCGTTCGAGTTCCTCGGAGGCGCCACCCCGTGCATCGCGCCCGACAACCTCAAGACCGGCGTCACCGCCCACCCGAGGGAGGGCGGGGTCGTGCTCAACGCCGCGTACGAGGACCTCGCCGCCCACTACGGGTCGGCGGTCATGCCGGCGAGGGTCCGCAGGCCCCGCGACAAGGCGACCCGGCGTCGTCGACCTCCTCGGTCAGCCACTAGTCTATAACCAGCAGCTCGCCGCGTGGCTGGCCACCAAACTACCAGATTACTATGAAATAATACGAACATGCTGCGGAGAAAAAGACCATAATTGACGTAAGAAGCAGCATAGTTATTCTTGTCGTGCTTTCTTCCTTTATCAATTTGCCTGAATTACTGATCTGTATGCCCCCTGTAGAAAAAGAAGGGGCAAGCAAGGCAGCGTATAGCAACAGCGGAGTAAGGTATCGTGCTTGACAACCTGCAATGGTATCCGATCCAACTGATGTAAAGCTCACATATAAAGCCGTGCAAACAAGAGCAATCGATGATGCGACTATAGTAAGAACCCACAACCTACCACACAGGCTCAATCCAAAAGTCTTCGTTTTTGGACTATCAATTAAAGATCCAACGACGAGAACCGTAAAGGGCAAGGCTGAGCTCCATTGCAACACAACCGGAAGAGAGACGCCCATATAAGAGAATGAAAGCGAGTACATATCGGAATTAACAGGGGAAATATAGCCCAATATGAAGTTGATGAGCGTGTATGCGTAATCCAACGGATGAGAGAGAATATACGCGATTTGACCTGACGCACTAACATCAGATCCCCCGCGGGCATCCCCTGCTTGCGCATCAGCGCTAAATAGCATTGGCAACACAAATGATAAAACCATTACGAGCCCGAAGGCGACTACGAAACCGATATAGCGTTTGTAAGCGGTGCGCGAGGAAAACTTGGCTCGGGGCATAAGAAGTAGCAGACCAATGACTGGAAAGTAAATTGCCTTTGGAGCAAGCCCTAGGAATAACGCAGTGACGATTTTTAGCAGGCTTTTGATTGTAAGTCGCTCGAGCGGACGGCTAATTTCTCTCACTACCAAAGCAGCTGCAAGCATGAGAAATGACGTCACAACAGGATCATACGAATAATTTGAAGCGAGAAAAATACTCGTCGGAAGAAGACCAATGAGCATCATGGACAACTTTTTAGTAGGGATAATACGGATGGCGAAAGCAACAACTACTGCATATGAAATAAGGTTGCCCATCTTACCAAACATGAAGCTCACCAAAATTGGAACATGGAATACGCGAGCTACCCACAGACCGATTGCCGATGGAACATACCCGAATGTGGAGACCGTAGTGAGGCTGCTTTTCGATATGGGCGATGCAAAACTTGCCTGCTCCATATATTCGCCCGACTGTTCAGCAGAAGCACCCGCTTCAGCGACCTCATCCACCGACTCGCGGAGCAATTCATGGTCTAAATTCACCGCAGCCCAGGGCTTGGTGACGAGCAGTTGATCCGCGTATGAATACTCCGAATGTCCTAGGTATGACAAACCGAGAGCCCTGTCGTAATGAATCTCGTCATCCCAAGAAATCGCGGTTACCGGAGGTGCTATGAAAACTAAGAAAGATCCCAATAGTAGGCAAGAGCTGAGAAAAAAAAGCTCGACCCTTCCCTTCTTCCAGAAATAAAAGAACGCACCAACGCCGACAAGGAACAAGCAAATCAACAGATAAGTTAAACGACCCGCAACTACACCGATTATCTTAGAGACAAAGTAACTAGGCACCAAGCAAATTATTGCGACAAAGAGGGTCATCAGCGTGACACCCGGAATAGAGTAGACAAACAGTTTGCCAATAGACCTTTGATACGAATGCCCTGAAGGCCCGATCTTGGGAACCGCGGCGTACGAATTGGAGACATGTACGACTATGCAGCCCGAAATAGCGACGAAAAAGATTAGAATACGTCGCTTGCTCCAATCTGATAACTCTAACGGGGTAGACAACGGCGCTCCCCAAAGCGTAAACACCTCAAGAAGAATGGCACCTATAGCGCTTAACCCAATGATACAAGCGAGCATCTTGGGAGAAGAAACGCCATATTTGGTCTGTTTCGGAGTCCTAAGAAAGAAATGATACGAATAAGCAATGAGTACAGCTCCGACAAACGCAGCCAGGGCATAGACAAAAGCCGCGGAAGGACGTAGCTTGATAAAGGCCAGCGACGCAGCAGATAAAACGCCGACGAGCAACGCGGCAATTACCCCAATATCCGCCTTACTCAGATCGGCCTTCCCAATAGTCATCTTTCTTTATCCTCCAAACCTCAAGCGGGGCTAAGGGCAGTTTCAGAGTTTTCCCCTCACTTGCTATTCTGCACTGGTTAGTATCGATACAGCATGCCTGGGCTCAATCGATTTCTCATCATCTGATGATACAGTGAGCCCTCTTGGCTATTTGCTCATTCTCAAGTTCTTGTTCCAAGATTAGCAACATCCCGCGCAATTTTGAACGGCGCCTTGCAAAGCATGCCCTAGACGCAATAAATAAGATGAGAATTACACATGAAGCGGAAAACCAAATAATCAGAGAGGCAATGGTGCTATCCGCAGAAATCTCACCATTGCCTCCCTTGTACCATTCTGAGAAGGCCCAGCCGATAGTAGCTCCCGGAAAACCCATGCCACTGACATAAGCGAAACGATCTCGCCGTCCCCATTTGCGGCATCAAGCAGTGCAAGCAGGATTCTTACTTACTGCGCCAAACCAAGCTCCATCTTTTGAGGAGCCTCGGATGTGCAGCTTGAACAAAAAGAAATTCTAACCAAACGCCTCCCGGAAACTTTCTTATCGTTGTTACTCATTTTGAGCTCATACTCCGCACAGCCCAAAATCCCAGAATCGCCGTGACATCGTTTATGCGAAAGCATATCCGGGATTTTTATATTTAATATCCCTAACACACTCCCCAACTCGCCTGCAGCGCTACGTATCTTCTTGATCGTCCAATCACTTCATAAGCGCAAGCTATTCAACGCGAGAATTCTCGCGGCGTTTCAGTTTGGGGATTTTTACCATGGTTGATTCGTCAGGAGATGACGAGTCTAGCACCGGGGCTGCGCCGCGAGGTGGAGTATAATCACTTTTCGTTGAACGTTTTGTCCGTGAAAGGCAAGTGCATGCAAAGCGATGATACTCAGACTCCGTCCCCGAAGCCGATTCTGTGGATGGTCATTCCTTGTTACAATGAGGAAGCTGTCTTGCCGGAAACATCTGGGACGTTTTTGTCTGAGCTCAGCGGATTGATTTCGGCCGAAATCGTAAGTGATAAAAGTAGCATTCTGTTTGTAGACGATGGGTCGAGTGATAGCACATGGACCATCATTGAAAGACTCTCAAACGACGATGCTCATTTCAGGGGAATATCACTGTCAAGAAATCGAGGTCATCAGAATGCCCTTCTTGCGGGGCTTATGGAAGCGCGTAAGTACTGTGACGTCTCCATTTCTTTGGATTGCGACGGGCAAGACGATATCTCGGCCGTATCTAAAATGATTGAAAAGTACCTGGACGGTAGTGACGTCGTATATGGCGTTAGAAACGACAGGTCTACCGATACGTTCTTTAAAAGGATGACTGCGGAGGCTTTCTACGGCATGATGAAAGAGATGGGGGTAGATACCGTCTTCAATCATGCAGATTATAGGCTCTTGAGCCTTGCCGCTCTGGATGGGTTGTCGGAATATGGAGAATCAAATCTGTTCTTGCGCGGAATGGTTCCGTTGATTGGGCTTCCCAGTTCAACCGTTGAGTACTCGCGCGCAGCTCGCGTTGCGGGTGACAGTCACTATCCCCTACGAAAGATGATCGCTCTCGCTGTTGACGGGATAACGAGCCTTTCGATTAAGCCTATCCACCTAATAAGCGCGGCGGGCGCTGTAATTGGCCTCGTTGGCCTATTGGGGACCTTTTGGGCGATCCTCTCTTATTTCTCTGGGGCGACGGTTTCGGGCTGGACGAGTACCATCTGTGTCATCTTGTTTTTGGGTGGCACGCAACTCCTGAGCCTCGGTGTTATCGGCGAGTATGTGGGCAAGGCGTATCTTGAGACAAAGAGTCGCCCGCGCTATCTAATCGAAAAGAGAACGTATGAAAGCAACCGACGAAACCTAAGGGGCTAACGTGGTCGAATCTTGTCCTGCGACACGTGGAGTCGTTAAGATTCCGTGGTTTTTGCGTTTTGGCAGATGTGTCGCTTTGGCGTATTTCTCGCTTGCCCTGCTTGCCGTTGCTTTCCTTGCCCCGCGCCTGCCTTATGCCTGCAAAGGGGAGGAGGCATCCCTTTCTTTACCTAGTCTGGCTGTGGTTGTGATAGTGGGGCTCGTTGTCTCTGTGGCATTGGCTAAGAGACGGCCAAAGGCGAACGTGGACTTCCTTGGTCTTCAAATGTTTAGACGCGTTAGCATTTCATTGGCCGTGGTAGTTTTCGTGCTTCAAATCTGCCTAATCAATAGCATATATTTTGAGACAGGCTGGGATGTCGGTGTGCTGATGTCGGGGTTGTCCGATGAGGGAGCCACGCTGGATTATTTCTCGCGCTATCCCAACCAGCTGTTTTTGCTTTTTATCTTCAAGACTGTGGGCCACTTTTGCCAACTTATTGGATTCCAAAACGTATACCTCATGCTTGACGTGGTGGGAGCAGCGTGTGTTACTTTGGCTGTTGTTCTGACCTCCTTTGTTGTGGCGAGGCTGGCGGGTTTTGGTCCTGGGTACTATACGCTTGCGTTCGGTTGTTTGTACTTGAGCTTCTCTCCTTGGATTGCGGTTCCTTATTCAGATACGTATGGAACTATCTGCCCCGCGCTGGTCTTGTTTCTGTACAACAATACTGGCCGAAGCCCGTTACGCACATTCGGCATGCTCTTTTTCGGCGTGGTCGGATACTTTATTAAGCCTACGGCCATCTTCGTTGTTGTCTCAATTGTGCTTATAGAGGCTGCATGCGCGATAAGTCGTCGAAGGTTTGTCGTTGACGGGCAGTTGGATTGCTCTCAAATCAAATCGCTCTTTTTCCAATTCGCTGCGATCACATGTGCTCTTGTTCTCTCGTTTGGCGCCAACTCACTCGCAAGGGAGGCGGGTCCGGTGATTGACGCCGATAAATCCTTTTCGATGGCTCATTTCTTGATGATGGGATTTAATGACGAGACTTATGGGTGCTACTATGAAGACGACGTTATCTATTCCGCCTCATTTGGTAGCCAACAGGATAGATCACATGCAAATTTCGAAAAGTGGGCTGAGAGGTTAGAGTCTCTGGGTCCCCAGGGTGTTTTGAAGTTGATGGTCCAGAAGACTATTTCGAACTATTCGGACGGTACTTTTGCGTGGGCTGCTGAAGGAAACTTTTTTTTGAGTACTCCTCATTCTGACAACACGCTGTCAAAGTTCTTTGGAGAAGACGGCTCTTTCACGCTGTTCCAGGTTTTTGCCCAGCTTTGCTGGATGTTTGTCCTGGTCGGTATGTGTCTGAACTGGCTGAAGTTCCCTAGATCAAAGACGGAGTATGTGGTTTTATGTTCGGTGTTCTTGCTCAGCGTGTTTTTGATGCTGTTTGAGTGCAGGGCCAGGTATATGTTTCTCTATTCTCCATTTTTTATTGCGCTCGCGGTGCTTGGATGGAGAAACCTGATTGATGTGTTTGCGAAGCGATTCTCGGAAAACAGACTGTCTGGCCGAGAAAGACTCCGCGGGGTTTAACTTGCGGCGAGAAACCTCTTTCTAGACCAGTAGTTCTACATCATAACAACGGCTATGGCGGCAATCTTTAACTATTCTGTAGTCCAGGTTCGCCAAGTAGGTTCTAATCCACATGCAAATCTCATTGATGACCAGACCTGGTAGTGCAAGGGGTTGAATTGTCACTCTTGGATATTTAAATGAAGGCCGCATTTAGATGGTAGCTATCGAGGAGGGACCTGCCGGCATCCGTAGCGCATTGAATGCCGTGAACATGTCGTGCATGAAGCGAGGGTTAAGCTGTGGGTGAGCTTGTCGAGCACGGTCACGTGCACCCCGGGGTAGTTCTTCACTACGTAGTGCACGAAGCTGGACCCGATGAAGCCGCAGCCACCGATGACGATGATGTTGGTGGGTTCGAAGGGCATAAAGACTGGTGTCATGCTACTTGAGAGCGAGCTCTTCAACAAGTGCGTTCACGCGACGTCTGAGCTCTGCAATCTTTACCGTGTTGGAGAACTCTCGATAAAGAAGCAGCGCAATTGCATAGAGGAATACGAAGTTCGACGGGCTTTCGAAGCCAAGGGCCCCTGCGAGCCAGAAGGCAATCTGGGGAACGGCTGCAAACACGACGAAGCTCAAAGCAAAGAACAACCAGAACACGGAGTCGAGAACCTGTATCTGAGCCTTACGGAGCTTCTTCACTATCACGAACAAGATGGCAAATGCACCCAGAATGAGTACGACCCTTAAAACGCTAGACATATAATCACCTGAACCACTGAACGAAAAGAATGGAGATGCAAGCTCGCGCCATGTAAGCAATCGACTTGGAGATATTAAGATAGCTCTCCCCCGCCTGGCGTTCACGCATCTCAACTTGAACCTCGCTCACCTTCGCCCCCTTTTTTATAAGAAGCGAAATGCTCTCGGGCTCAGGGTTAAGCGAGTCGTCCTGCGCGAAGCGCTTAATCATTTCCTTGCTAAACATTCTCATTCCCGAGGTAGGGTCAGCTACGCGCTTTCCCGTAGTCAGCTTGATCATGACTGTAATAAGGCGTGAGCCAATCATTCGAGCGGAGATTTCCTTTTTCACGTGGAGGAAGCGTGAGCCAATTACGATATCAGCGTTTTCATTAATAGCGGTCTCGAGCATTTCATCGATATACTCAGGCATATGCTGACCGTCCGCATCAAACTGAAGGGCATAATCGTAGCCGTTGCGGAGCGCGTACTTCATGCCCGTCTGAAATCCAACGGTGAGGCCAGAATTGACTGGCAGTGTTACGTAGTTGTACCCACGATCGCGACAAATCCGCTCAGTTAAATCCTTGGAGCCGTCGTTTACTACGAGATAGTCAACACTTGGAGCGACACCTACCAGCTCGTCAACCGTGGCCTCGAGCGATTCTTCCTCATTATACGCTGGAATAATAACCAGCAATCGATGATGCTTATCCATACATCCACCTTACCTTTTATCTTCCGAAACGTAATCCAGGCATCACATACTATTTCCAGTAGCCTTTTAGCTGAATAACTAACACGGTTGCCATGAAGCCTATTCCACAAAGAGCAGAAATGAGACAGACATATGTAACACCATCCATCGAATACAGAGCAATTAAAGGTAAGGCGCAGAGAGAGGAAATTAGAGCAGCAACATTCCCAACAAAGGCACCCCGGAAGTTTCTGATAGCCATTAGCAAATCGTTTACAAACCACATATACCCCGTAAGCATCGCAAGCGCCACAAGCGGAGGAAGTAGATATGAAAAGCCAGACATCTTTTTCCCATACACAAGAACAAGAACCGGCTCACCTAAAACCATTACTCCAATAGCGCACACCAGCCCCAGAACAACGATCCCGACCGTCGCCTTTGTCAAAAGCGCATTGAAGCCTTTCCTGTCCCTAGCAGCAAAACTCTCCGAAAAATAGCCTAGAAGAGGATTGTAGATATAGGAGGCGCCCGTCTGAATAAGCGCAACAGGAGCAGCTGCGGCAGCATAAATGCCAAGAGCAGCCTCCCCTTGAACACCAACAAGGTATTGCCTTGGAATCGAAGATGCTGACGCCGCGGCAATGGACGCAAGAACGATGGGGAGACATCTCAAGGCCAGTCGAAGGCACTTTTTGAACGAGATGCTTGGGGCCAATGGGCCGAATTGAAGGGTCCTTGGCAAATCGTAGACAGCACCAACGAGGATCACGACAACGGTCATTGCAACTATCGCCGCCTCGAGCGATTCGCATAAGCCAAACACTACGGTAAAGGCAACAAGAGATAGAATCCCCTGAAAAGACAGAGACTTACCGATGTAATCCATTCGATGATGGCGCTGATCGCACGCGTGAAAGACGTCTACAACCAAGGAAATAGACTTGTAGACGGCATAGAGCAGAATAGCTGCAATCGCTCCCGATTCGCATGTAAACAGCGAATAGCCGGTGCACAGAGCGAGCGCGACTCCGCAAGTGAAAAACCGAAACGCCAGGTATTCACCCGTGGTATTCTCATTCTCAACATCTGAGACCTGGTACGTATACATGCGATACTGAGCGATAGGGGCAAAGATGTTGTAGATGGACATTGCCAAAGAGAAAACGCCGGATGCCTCGTAACCTGAACCAAGGCGAACGATCAGAATCGTAATCAGCCATTGGCAAGCAAGGTTAACGATGGAACCGAACGAGTTCCACAGCATATTCTCTTTAAGAGAGAGCTGCTTAACCTCACTCATCTACCGAACCAATGCTTCCCCGAGACTTTGCAGCCCCTTCTCCAGAACATCAGCAATTCGCTCACTCGCATGACCGTCACCATACGGGTTGCTGGCATGAGCCATGCGGGAATATGCTTCTTCATTCTCTAAGAGGTCGCAACATGTTGAGAAAATAGCATCTTCACTTGTGCCAACAAGCTTAAGCGTGCCCGCCGCAACGCCCTCAGGGCGCTCGGTCGTATCACGCATCACCAAAACCGGCTTACCCAAGCCCGGGGCCTCTTCCTGAATGCCGCCTGAATCGGTAAGAATCAAGTAGGAGCGGGCCATGAAATTATGAAAATCAACCACGTCTAGAGGATCAATTAGATGAATGCGGTCGCAGCCGTCCAACTCTTCATGAGCCGCCTTGCGAACGACAGGATTCAAATGTACAGGATAAACAGCGCGCACGTCATCATGCTTTTCAACAATTCTGCGAATAGCCCTGAACATGTGGTGCATGGGCTCGCCAAGATTCTCTCGACGATGAGCCGTAATCAAGATCAGGCGCCTATCTCCAACCCAATCAAGCTCGGGATGCGAATAATGATCGCGCACCGTCGTACGAAGCGCGTCAATGCCAGTATTTCCCGTCACGAAAATTCGACTGGAATCCCGATGCTCAGAAAGCAGGTTGTTGCGAGCTGCTTCAGTTGGAGCAAAGTGCCAAGCGGCAAGTATGCCGGTTGCCTGCCTATTAAATTCCTCGGGATACGGTGAGTGGATGTTGTATGTACGCAGACCCGCCTCGACATGGCCCACGGGAATGCCCTTGTAGAAGCATGCAAGTGCGGCGGCAAAGGACGTCGTCGTATCACCGTGAACAAGAACAACGTCGGGCTTGAGCTGATCCAGCACGCCGTCCAAGCCATTAAGAACAGCCGTGGTAACATCGAACAAAGTCTGTCTTTGTTTCATGACGTGCAAATCAAAATCGGGCACAACCCCAAACTCCTCAAGGACCACGTCGAGCATCTGGCGATGCTGGCCGGTAACGCAAACCTTCGCGTTAAGGCCAGATCGGTTCTTCAGCTCCTTTACGAGAGGACACATCTTGATTGCTTCGGGCCTTGTTCCAAATACCAACAGGACCGTCTTCTTCGACAAAGAGCTCATGCTGCACTCCATACTTCACTCAAGCCTATTTGCACAAACCAAACATTTTCAATAACGAACGGTACATAAATCCACAAAACGGAATGGCTTTTGCCCTTATTCCGACTGTGCTATGCATCAACTCTGAAACGTACAGGCGATATCCCTTCCAGTTCGTAATGAGCAGCCGATCAGTATTCTTCGTGTAGCCATCGGCAAGGTATTCGCACACGTAGAGAGGAAAGGCGTACCCACGAATTAGATATCCATCGTTGCTGAATCTATTAAAGACAACTGCTTCAGGAACAAACCTCTCATCTTCAAAAACCGGGAATCGGTACTTCCTCAACCGTTCCGTCACAAAGGCCTCGGCAAGGTCACCCGTAATCCCCTTCGATCGGCGATCAATTGACGAATAATCGATGTACGAACCCACATTGTCTTGCAGAATTCCTCCCGTAAGCTTGTTGCCCGGAAAAATACGAACTCCCGACAAGGCAATCAGGCGCTCGTTAGACATAACGGTTTCACAGTTCTCCCCAATACGCTCCAAGGCATCATCGGTTAGATAATCGTCGCTGTCTACCGGGAAAAACAAGGCTCCCTTCGCCTCATCAAGACCCTTATTCCATGCAACGTGCTTTCCGCTATTGACCTGGAAAAAATAGCGGATAGGAAATTTCACCTGACAATCTTGCTGCATCGCCTCGACGAGCTTTCGCGTATCATCCGTGCTTCCATCATCAACAATTATCCATTCGAAATCTCGAAAAGATTGTCTTTTCAGACTTTCGAATAGCTTGGGAAGGATATATGCGCGATTATAAGTCGGGGTAAAAACCGTTATAAGCATAGACGACCCGCTCACTTTAGCAACTGGACCCAACGCTTCCCAAATCCCTGGCAAACGGGATGAGGGAATTTGCAAAAGAAACCTTTTGCACCAGGCGATCACATGAATCCCTGTCGCATACCGCATTGTCCATTTTCAAAACGAGATCATCCACATCCCCGTTATACAGAAGTCCAACACCATGTCTATCAATCTCTTCGGCAATGTCGTAAACGTAAGGAGTAGTGATTACCGGCCTGTGCGCCGCGACGTATTCCAAGAACTTGTTAGGGTAAGCAAAGTGGTTCGTTGGAACGTCCTCTCTCAACATCACGAAGAAGTCCGCAGCACAGAACACGCTAGGGAGGTCAGATGGCTTGAAGCTATCGAATTCAACGTCGTCACAATCACCGATTGCGGCGCGTGCAGAAGTAACGTCACCAGACAAAACAAGTAGCTTTGCCCCACGCCTCTTCAGTATTTCGCGATACAACTCTGCAGTTTGCGGAAGGCATTGCCACGACGAAGCTCCGCCTGAGTAAACGAGCAGCCACTCGTTATCTTCTACACCGTACTTCCTCCTATAATCCTCTCGATACTTAAGCTCCTCCGCACGACCAAAGCTTGGCTTCGCCCCCGTCGCACACGGAACAATGTAGAACTGACCCTCTTTGCAGCCGCACTCTCGACAAAGGAAACTGCGATACGCTCGAGAAACACAAAAGATACGGTCGAACTTACGCAAATATTTGCGCTGCTCGTATCTCTCAACAAAAGCGGCGGCACGGTGGAATGAGCCAAGGAAGAGGGGCTCGTCGCGTGCAAGAAGGGAGCCGTCGCCGTAATAACCATGAACATCAGCACATACAAAAGCTCCCGACGCCTCGGCGGCGCGCTTCATCCGGTCGACATAACGAAACAGCCCCACGCCAGAAAGGATGATCGCCTTGTAGGAGCCACTCAAAACCTTTTTTTCCGCAGTGGTAATTAGCTCTTCATATCCCGACAGCAGCTGCATGGGATTCATAAAATCCCGCCGAACATAAACGCCGGGTCCAAAAGCTTCACCACCCTCAGAAACACCCAAGCGAACATTGCAAAGAGCCGCAACATCAGACTCAATGCCCCACCCATTCTTTAGAGCATCTGCTCTATTTTTAATCAGGCTAAACTCGCCGCCCGAGGTGGCAACATTCCTTGAGGTCACAATAAGAATATCGTGCATCACTATACCTTCTCATTCTCCTACTTCTGAAGAAAACAATATCCGAACGAGGAAACAAAACCGCGGCAAACCCCAGTCAACGGAAAAGCAACACCAACGTAATTGCTACGCACCAAGAAGTTCAACGAGCCTCTCTGCAGTATTGCCCCACGTACAATACTCTCGAACTCTACTCTGGACCAGCCGTCCCTTTCGCCGCGTCTCCGCTTTCGATGCGCACGCCACTCGTATTGCTTCGGCAATTTGGTCGGGAGCACAGCCATCCAACAAAAAACCGCAATCTTCCTCACCAAATACTTCGTCAACTCCGCCCACCAAGGGAATGATTGCCGGGGTGCCGCACGCCGAAGACTCGAGAAGGGTCGTACAAAAACCCTCTGATCTCGTAGGAAGACACAGCACGTCTGCGGCCTGAAGCAAGGACGACACATCCGCCGGACGCAAAGGACCAACATAGGAGACATTCTCAGGAGTAGAATCCATCAACTCACGCAGGGGACCATCACCCGCAACCACCAACTTTACGGGCGTTTCATTCAGTTGCTTCATAGCCGCAAGAAGGGAGTCGATACCCTTCTCGGGAATCAACCTTCCAACAAAACAGGCAAGAACAGAATCCGTCCCGACGCCCAATTCGGCACGAAAATCTCGATTTGAGGCATTGGAGCAATAAGCATCAACGTCAATCGCGTTAGGCAGGATATCAATGCCAGAAATACCAAATTGTCGAAGCCAATCCAGGCTTTTCTTAGAAACACCGCAAAACACTGGATGAAACCGCTTGGCAATCGAAGTAATTATGTGTTCATAGGCGCGAACGAACACATCCAATACTGCGTTTCCGAATGTAAGATACTGCGATCCATGGTCAAGAACGATGGGGGTAAGATGATGGCGCCTGGCGAACCGAAGCCCACAGATTGAATGGGGATAAAACCTCGTATTAACTAGGACGCCATCGAAGCACTCGCCATCAAGAGCCCTCAGCATGCTCCGATAAGCTCTTCCAAAACGCGAGACAGGGAACCTGCCACCAAGCAATGGAAAACACGGCAGTCTTACAACCTCAATACCATCGTCTGTTACCTCTCGAGACGGCAGCGAATCGCAATTACACGTGACCACGACCGGCTTATGGCCCATGCCAATGAGCGTAACTGCGAGGTTTCTGGTATAGGACTCAACACCGCCAATGTGAGGCAGATATTGAGCGGAAAAGATTGCTATTCTCAGCGCTTCAGCCATTGATTCTTTCTTACTCTCTCGTCATCTCTATCTCGCTCTAGAAAAGCCAGAACGAGCTTGAATCTTGGCATAAGAGCTCCCAATCTCTTAGCAAAAGATATAGTTTATGGTAGCAGACCGCCCTACAAACAAAAGGACGGAGCTCACGCTCCGTCCCTTTGCTACTTGACGGTCACGGGATTAGTCGTAAAACCGTTACCCAGATACTCGCTTGGTCGACGAGGGACATGGTCGGACCGGACCAGTCGACCTCCATGTTCCTGCCCGCCTTGCGGCCGACCCAGCTCACGACGTTCCTGCTGACCGTGAACTGCCTGTACCGCTTGCAGAAGCGGTCGTAGGACATCGCCGCCTCGCCCCGCGCGGCGCATCCTCGCGGTACTCGCCGTGCAGGAAACTGAGCGTGATGCCGACCTTCGACGCGTGCAGTGCAGAGGCGATCACGTTGAGCGACAGGTTCGACGACGTCAGCCTGAGCACCACCCTCGCCGGTATCCTTCTCGCCAAGATCAGTTCCTTTCTCTCGACTACCGGTATGGCGTCTCGAGCGTATAGGCGGCGAGCCGGTGGGTCGCGGGCGCGGATGTGAGCGGCACTAAAGCGCGCTACAGGTGGTACAGAGAAGGACGATTACTCATGTAGACCCATTACATGCACAAAACATCAAGGACAATTGCATTTAAGCCTTCGCCGTAACCTTTACAGGGAACGGCCCAACGTCCATTTAGGTCCGTCGTCTTGGGAGCACACCCACGGGAAACAAGATTAAAGCGTGGGTCAATACACGGATTATTCAAAGGTTCAGTTGTTGCGTACGCTTTTAAATGCTGCGCCTGAACCCTAAGCCCTTCTCTAACGGAAGAAAAAGTATATCCGGGATTTCCAGGACCGGTGGCTCCAACACCTCCAAAATTGCACTGATTTGCCTGGACCAAATTTCCGAATCTTAAATAGCCCGTCTCTTTCATGACTTGAGCATATAAAACTTCAGGACATACTCCCTCAAATGAGGCTTCTTCGTAAAGGATCTTACAAAACTCATCAATAGAGGCGCTGCCTTTGCTTTTATACACGCTTGTTGGATAAGTATGCTTCCCAACAGTCCTGCCGTAATGAACGGCAGCATCCTCGTAAGAAGTGAAAGACGAGGACATTATATAGCCCTCAAATCCAGTCATGCTCGAACCATTACGGTGCTCTTTCATCCCATATTCGAGATAGTGGAGATAATACTCTTTTAAATTACTTCCGTAAGCCTTCCTAAGATCGAGGTACCTCGTTCTATAACTATAAACGTCGAACGCCTCGGAGCCGCGGCGGCCCTCCGACATTCCGTAGTTGATGAAGTGCCGCAGGACGGCCGAGTCGTCGACCATAGTCACGCCGCCGTAGGTCGACTTGGTGAAGGCCTTCTCGACGTCGCCGTTGCGGGAGAGGTAGTACTCGGGGTCGTAGACGGGAGCGTAGTCCACGCCGCCCGCCTTGGTTGCGGCGCCCTTGAGCTTCGAGCAGCCGGTGGCGTGGCGCCCCTCCTTCTTGCCGTACATAAGGTAGTGCGAGTAGTAGCTGGCGAGGTCGGTGCCGAAGGCGGCGCGGAGATCGGGGTACTCATTGTAGTAGCTCTGCACGTCGAACGCCTCGGAGCCGCGGCGGCCCTCCGACATGCCGTAGTTGATGAAGTGATCCAGGGCCTTATCTTTGCTTCCGTTTGCCCATTCGTTAACATCTGGATACTTATTGAGATAGTAGTCGGCATCGAAAACAGACGAATAATCAAGCCAAGAGGATTTGGGGAACTGCGCGATGATGGCATCCGCATCAGCTTCTCCAAGGCGTTTGCACCCGGCATCACTAAAGTACTTGTTCGCATCGCCCCAATTAGAGATAAATCCGTGCTCAATCAAAATACCGGGGATTCCAGCTTCACGAGCGCAACGAATAACAGCGAATTCGTCGCCTACCTGCATCTGAAAGACACCACGGTTTGTAAGTCCGAGAGCAACAAGATTGTTCTGAACCTTCTGGGCCAGCTCGTACGAAACCTGGGTATAGTCAGCCCCGTTCACGGTAGGCGAATATACCTCGGCGCCATGAGCTGCGGACGAACCTGAATTGATATGGAAACTGATATAGGCCTGGGCGCCCTGATTGACGCAACGCTGAACGCGGTAAAGGAAGTCGCTGCTACCGTAGCTGCCCGACTGCTCACGAGCGAGAATTACCTTAAATCCGTAATTCTCAAGCTTGGTCTTACACGCGCTAACAATCTTCCATGTTAGGTCGGCTTCACTCTTCCCATTGCCCTGAGCGCCGGGATCGGATCCACCGTGACCGGCATCAAGTGCAACCACGCGAACGTTTTTACGAGCCGAACGGGAATCGACGCTATAAGCCGCAATGTCACCATCACCTTCAGAACCGGAAAGCGCCTCTTCAATAGAGAAAGCCTCGACAGGATTGCCGTTCTCATCAGCATAGTAGACCGACAAATCATCGATATTGTCAACGCTATCAGATGAAGAAGACGAATTGACTACGTCAAAGCTGTAATCCTCAGAGGAGAGGTCCACTGAATAGATCGCGTTCGAATCCTTCACCTGATACGTAATACCGGTTAAAAAATACCGCGCTACCAACAAATCTTGTCCAAATGTAAAGCCCGCAGCATTCCCAGAGAAAGCCGAAGCTTCAACGGAGCGCTCTTCGCCAGAATTGCTGACGAATGATAGGGACGCAGAGGTCAAAACATCAGAATCAGATGCAGTTGCGAACGCCGCCTCTTGCATAGCACCCAAAGAAAGAGAGGGTTGCGAAATGTACAAGTATTGGAAAGAGGCATCGACACAAGAGGAATCGGAAGATTGAGCCGATTGAGCGGCCGATTCGACATCCGAATTACAAGAGTCGGCTTCGGCGGTCTTCTCAGTATCCTCACAAGAGTCGGCTTCGGCGGTCTTCTCAGTATCCTCGGAAACGAAATCCGAAAATGAAGAGGAGCTAGAGGTCTCGGCTTCATTATTAGAGAGCGAGGAAAACTCAAGTGCATAGGCCGACGAAACGGGAGCAAGGAAAGAAGAGGAAACCAGAACAGCGGTAACCAAATTAGCAACTGCGCAACGAACCTTTTTCATATATGCACTCCCAATAAATTAACGTAAATCTAAATTGTAGACTTTAACTAAAACAAAATAGAACTCGAATAATTCTAACTGAATTACTTGACCTGCCGTTAACCCATTTTCACCCTTACCCCATTATCGGAACCGAGCTGAGGAAGGCAGCGTAGGAGAATCGCGATTACGAATTTACGCACCGCTTAGGACTTGACCCAACAATGGCCTACTTCGGCAAAGAAACCCCTTCAATCTTGTCCCACAAAACATCAAACACCCTACCCGGATGCTTGAAAAACGCCCGATACAGAACCTGTCGAACCGCCTCGACGCAGGAAGCGGCAACATACACGCCGGTCACCACGAGCACCACCGACAGCAGTCCCCACGCTGGGTGGCAGTGGGAGAACACAAGCAAGTTCTTCCACAGCAGCTCCTGCATGTACGCGCTGTCCGTGGCAAGGTACACGCCAAACGACAACGTGGCCAAGTAATTGACAACAGGCCAATGCGCAGGTTGAGCGTTAAAGACAAACAAGCACACCGGAAGTGCGATCGTAAGCGACAAGAGGCTTGCGGGATTAGTCACCACCGATTCGTACACGTTGGAAGCGAAAGCGCTCAAAAGGAGCACATCCTTTTGAGCCACAAAGTAGCAAACATACACAGCAACGTACGAAAGAACGGGCAGCACCAAAACCCTCGCACCCGCCCCACCGCGATAATGCCACTTAAACCAACACGTTACGCACGCGATCACGACCGTCTGACCCGTCAGGGAGGAAACAAAGCCACCAATTGTCGAATACGGCACAACGGGCAAGACCCCATATAACACGACCAGCAGCATACAGAGCTCACCCAGTCGCCGGCTCGTCAAGGTACGCAACCCGTCGAACAGATAGGGCGCCACAAGAATCAGCAAAATATACACCGTAGGAAACCACCACAGAGAGGCGAGCGGAGCAAAGACGGCAGCCATTAGCTCTTCAGCTTGCAGACCATCCCCCGCCTTAAACACGCCGAAGTACAGGACGAGTGGCACACTATAAAAGAGCATTTGCCCCAGCAGGGTCCAAGCCCTTCGCAGCTGACCCTTAAGTGTCAGTTGCGCGTCGGCCAGGTACCACACCGTAATGATAAAAAACACGGCAACGGCAATACGCCCCGAAGGGTACAACACGCCATGCAGCACCATGCGTGCAACGGTCCCGGGGAAAACGGAAATAGGCTCAGCATTATGAATCACGAAATGATGAGCTACTATGAACCACATCGAGATGATGCGCAGAAGCTCAACCTTTGAATTGCGCTCTTTTGATCGTCCCAAACTCTCCCCCATCAACCGTGCAACTTTTATGAGTCGCCAACGTGTCCTGCATACCAACAATTTAGCCAATTACACCTGGAGGGCAAGTTGTGTCACGAAAAGAGGCGTAATTCCCTCCAGGGCCGTCGTCGGCCGTTATCCTACGCGACCTTACCGAGCTTGTCCATGAAGGCGGCCTTCAGCGAGGCAACGGTGGCGCCCCCGACGCGCTTGTGGCGGCACCACTCCGCGACGTTGCGCTCCAGGTGGACTGCTTCTGTCAAGGCTAAACTGAACACCGGGGACTGCAGCGGAAACCCCGGACTGTGTTCCTACGCTACAGGACCTAGGCTTCTTCGGAACTGCATCGGGCTCATATAGCCCAGGTCGCTCTTGCGGCGCTTGTCGCGGTACCAGAACAGATAGGCGTCCGGCATCTCCATGAACTCCCCCATGCCAGCATCGTCCCAGCCCCTTCCGTGGAAGGACTCCACCTTCAGCCTGCCGAAGAAGCCCTCCGCCCTTGAATTGTCGGGTGAGCACCCCTTCCTCGCCATCGAGCGCACGATGCCGTGCCCATCGCAGATGGCGATCCAACCGGGCCACCGGTAATGGCTGCCGCGGTCGGAGTGCACCCAGTGGTGCTCACCATACGCAAGCTGCGAGCAGGCCCGCAGGAGCGATGAGTTGGCAAGCACCGCGTTCGGGGGCGTGCCGATGGACCAGCCGACGGGCATTCCGTTGAAGCAATTGATCGCCGGCGAGAGGTGCACTTGCCGGCGGGGATGCGGAATTCCGTGATGCCTGTGACCCACAGCCCGTTTGGCTGGCCGCGAAGCGGTGTCTGCCCCTCTCGTCCAGGCAGGTGTTCCCAGGCGCCACGTAGACCTCGCCCACGTACGGGCTGTACCTGCGCCTCCTCCGCGGCGCGCAGGCGACCAGCCCCTTTGAATTGCCCATGGAAGGAGAAGACCTATGGGCATCAACTGGAGGGTCCGCACGAAGCCGCTGGCGTTCTGGCTGGGCATCGCGGGCGCGGCGGCGACACCGGTGCTCGCGTACCTGGGACTCGGCTACGAGGCCATTCCACGCGCATGGGCGGCCCGCGGCGCGACCGACCCAGCTCGGCACCCGGAGCGAACGCAAGTTCGGCGCGGGCGGCCCCCGACGGGTGAGCACGTGGCAGTGGTTGCTCCGCTGGGGGGGCATAATAATGAACGGTTGGCCTGCGTCCCGTGGCGGTTGCTGCAAAGGCTCCGCTTGGGAACAGATGCAATATTGCGTCCGCACCTTCTGTTAGAATTGTTCACTAGTGTTTTATGCTGCGGTTTTCTGATCCGCCGGCATGGGCTAAGGGGTGTTTTTTTTTACAGGGTAAATCAAAGGAGCGCGTTCAGGACGTTGGCGAGGTCTTCACCAACGAGTGCGAGGTGAACGCCATGCTTGACATGGTGAAATCCGAGACGGAGCGCATCGACTCCCGGTTCCTGGAGCCGCCGTACGACAACGGCAACTTCCTCGCTGAGGTGCTGCGACGCAAGCTTTCCGTGGTGGCCTCGCGCTACCGCAAGAGCGCGACCGACTGCATACACGGTGCCGTCGCGGCGAGAAAGGCTGGCGCAGAGAAGCCGAAAACCGCGGCCGACAGCGGCGCGGCCGGCGTCGAACAAGGCCCAGTTGAACGCACTGGGAGCCGGGTGCAAGGTGCGCCACAAGGCATGGGGCGCCGGCACCGTGACGAGGATAGACGGCGACTCGATCTACGTGAGCATCGGGGGCAAGGAGCGGATGTTTCAGTTCCCGGGCGCGTTCGAGCAGGAGTTCTTGAGTTTATTGGGAGCATGCATGTCTGACAACGCAATAAACATACCGGGCAACGTGTCCTCCGATATGCAGAAAGAATCCTCCAAACCCCTTTTTACCTTGCAGAGGGGTGCAACAAGGCGTGAGGTAAACGCGGTAGAAGCCAGACATTTTGTTCAAGGCATTCTTTCCAGGTCGATTAACCTAGCCACGCTTATCGGCTCTGGCGCATCTACTCCGGCCATTCCCCTGATGGGTGAAACCTTCAGGAACTTGCGAGCGGACCTCAAGCTCAACGATCCCGATCTATCTATCCTTCTGGAAAGTCGGATAACTAAAATTGCCTGTCGAGATAACGAAGACCCTGCGAAGTACTCGAACATAGAGAACCTCCTCTCGTGGCTGAGTCAGCGCATCGAGGGCTCTCTAGATAGCGCCGATGACGACAAGAGGGTTTCCGATGCCGTTCGCAAGGCCTTTCTCGAGTCCGTCGACATCAAATACAGCGCGGAGCACTCCGACGTCCTTGATAGCTATCGTAAGTTTGTTCAGGGACTTGGCGTATCGCGACAGATCCTTGCGCGCGGTGGTCAAGCTGCCTTCGACGTCGTTAATCTCTTCACAACAAACTACGACCTATTTCATGAGATGGCCCTTGAATCGAGCGGCTACGCCTATGTGGACGGGTTCTCGAACGGGCTGATACCCACATTCAACCCGCGGGAATACCATCGCAGGCCGATTGACCTCGACGAGAGATTCAGGGATCACTACGAACCGGTGAACCCCTTCTTTCGCCTTTACAAGATGCACGGGTCCATCAACTGGAGGATTTATGACGGAAACGTCGTAAGGATCCCCAGGTTTCCCGACATCACCGACGAGTACCAAGGCGACAGACAACTTATCGCCCCGATGACTTCCAAATACGCCTTGACCCAGGGCTCCCCCTATAGCGATATGTTCCGCGAGTTCGTAAATGCCCTCGCCGTCCCCAACACAGTCCTTCTGACTTGTGGATTCAGCTTCGCGGACTCTCACATATCAAACCTTATCAGCCAGGCTCTTGCGAGGCCCGATTTCACGCTCCTCGCCTTTATCGGCAACCCGGCAGAAGCAGATGTCGGTTCCCCTACACGTGTGTTCTACGATAAGGCAGGTGGCGCGAACACCTATTTCGTATATCCAAGTGAAAGGGAACTAGACCGCAAGCGCCCGCTATACTTCTCGGAATTTGCTGACTTTATCGGGCCCGAGATCACCTTCGGAGACGATGTGGCATCTGGATCTTTGGGGCTTGGTGACAAGAATGACTAATGAGGTTCCCAATCCGGGTTGGCTCATCGGCACCATCTGCTATATGGATCAGGAGAAGATAAGACTACGCGCATCACGTTCCGACTTTTCAGACCGGATGCTCGATGGCGAGCCAAGGCATCTAAACGGGCTCAATCAATATCTCTTTTCCTATCTCTCTATCTCGACAAAGATCATTTTTCGCGTGACTTCCGTAGAAGAGGCCGAGAGGCCGTATTCCGACCAGCCTTCGTCGAGGTTTAGCACGAGCTATATCTTCACCGCCGTCCCCATTGGAGAGATTGAAGGATCTTCCTACGTGCCCGGCGTAGTAGACCTCCCCATGGTCGGCTCCAATGTCTATGCCTGCGATGAATCAATCCTCAAGAGGGTCTTTTGCGTGCGGGAAGGAGTCGAGATTGGGTCCCTCGCTGGGTACGATTCAGTAAGACCCACTTTTGATATCGATTCCCTGTTCTCTGGTCATCTCGCTATTCTCGGTAATACCGGCTCGGGAAAGTCCTCAACCGCGCGGCTCCTGCTTGATAGGGCGGCATCGCTCTTAGATGCCGAGGACGCGCTCGATGCAGAGCCCCGATTCTTCGTCTTCGATCTGCACGGCGATTATGACTTTCTCACGCGCGGCGGTTACGGCTGCACGAGACGAATCGGCGCTGATGAGTACCACCTCGCGCCCGGAGAGTTGTCGATGGATGACTGGTCAGCTATTCTCGACCCCTCGCGACGCATCCAGAAACCTCTGCTTGAGAGGGCCGTGAGATACTCCCACCTCAACGAGGAGGGCAAGAAGAAGCTATTTGCTGCCTTTGCATATACCGCAATTCGGGACACGAGCATCGATAGCCACGCAGCGAGGAAGTTTCAGGTCTCAAAGTATTACCAGCCGATTGAGGGAGAACTTAACAAGATTCTCGAACGCGAGTCCGGACCTTTCTCTCGCCCTCAGACCGCTCATAACCTGTTAGTGTCTTTCAACCTGGAATACGGAAACATATCGAAAGATGTCGTCGAAGGGCTTGAGTCCCTTTTGAAGGAGTTCATCGAGGACGAATACATGTCCGATGGACTTCCCAATATCGAACGCATCTTATGTGAGTACGAAAAACCTAAAAGCGAGGTCTCAATCTCTGACGTCGTTGATGCGCTTGACTTCGTGTTCGACGAAGAAGAAGTGCGGGGCAACCGTCAGATAAGGTCGTATTCAGAGGGGCTGGTTACTCAGCTTAGAAACCTTAGGGAAAGGTATTCGCAAGACCTCTTCTCACTTGAGCGGGACGAGTCAATTGCTGCCCTCTTAAACAAGGGGCATGGCATTCTTGTGCTAGACGTATCTCAGATAATCGACGAGTCAGGATTGAAGTTGTTTTCCCACTACGTTGCGCGCACCCTCTTTCAGGCTAGCCTAGATGCAGGAAGAGGCTCCTCGACACCCATCTATCTCATTTTTGACGAGGCGCATCGCTATATCAGGGATGCAGACCTGACAGACGACTCAGTGTTCAATCGAATTGCACGGGAGGGCCGTAAGTTTGGCATTTACCTTACCGCCATCAGCCAAATCCCCAGTGAGCTTTCCCGCGTCGTGCTCTCTCAGACGGGAACCTTCATAATCCACCGCATTCAGAACTCTTACGACCTCGATTACGTTCGCCGCAATATCCCTTCCATATCAAATGGCCAGGTCATGCGCCTTCCCGCATTCGCCCCGGGAACCGCGACCGCGCTGGGAAGCTCCATTACGGTGCCCCTTGAACTACAGATAGACGATGACTTTGCCGACGAGACGCCAACGATCCGGATGATGAAGAGCAATCGGATTCGATAAAGCTATTTGTGGCCGGCCCGGAGAATGCCCGCAACGGAGACGTTGTGGGCATTTCCTTTTGCCCGCTCGGGGCACGGGAGTCATACGTGGGTGAGTAGGATGGTAAGCCGCAGGGCAGCAAGGGCAGCCGGAGGAGCCGCAGGAGCAGGCGCCGCAGGTAGAGGCGGTGTCGAACTACTGCGAGCTTCTCAACCGGCGGGACGCGCGCTACGCCTAGCAACAAGCCAGAACAAGCACAGTATTTTTCAGCGCACCATACACGCACTCGCTGCTAAGGTTCGGCCCCAGCCACGGATCACCCGTCAAGAAGAACTCCAGCCAGTGCTGCATAAACAGTGCCTGCTCGCGCTTCCAACGGCGCAGCTTTTCCTCGCTGGCCTCTTCCCTGCTGCGCGAAGTGAACTCGTAGTGGTGCAGCTCAGCATAAGGTGTAAAGATGGTGCGGTAGCCCCCATACGCGCAGGCAAAAATCCGCATCGTTAAAACCGACGGCAAACTTCTCGTCGCAGCCTTCAACCCGTTCATAAACGTCGCGACGGACCATCTGGCAGGCGCCCGTAACGGCGCTAAAGTTGCCCGGGTGCACGGCACGGGCAAGATATCCCTCGCGCTTTGCCGAAAAGTCCCAGTTGGCATGGGCAAGGGCGCCGCGCACGCCGACCACAATGCCAGCTAGCTGAACCAAATGGCCAGCAAAGTAGAGCTTGGCACCCACTAAAGCCCATTACTTGCTCAGGATGACCAGGAAGGTCAAGAGAAGTAGGAGAAGGATAATCCTATCCATCTGACTACCCCCTGCCTTGTAGAACCGCGGCCCGGAATACAGCTGGCTTCGGAGAACAAGGCAGAGGACGACACACCGCCGCGTCCAGCTAAAATTTAAACAGAAATACGTACGCATGTTCGCGTTTCGTGGTACACTGTATCTACCAGAATAAGACAGAGTGAAAGTCGCTTCGGAGGCCCCCAATGGTACGAAGCGCCGGCGCCGCGGATCCCTGCTGCCCCGACCCTGGCTTAGCCGGCGCACGCGACGCCGACTGACCGGCGGGATGCCGGTTGAAGCTACGCAATACCGGCATGTTGAAACCACTCGTCCTCCGGCGTGCGGATCATAGCATGTCGACTAAACCGAAGGGGCATACATCATGGACAATTCCAACGCAAGCCAGCAGATCGCTTTGTACGAGGACCCCGACCACGCAGTCCACCTTGACGTGCGCGTCGACGGCGATACGGTCTGGCTAACCCAGCAGCAGATGGCGACGTTGTTCGGGCGCGGAGTGCCGACTATCTCCAAGCACATTCATTCCGCAGCAAAGGAAGAGCTTGCCGGAATTCGAACTATTTCATTTTTTGAAATAGTTCGCTTAGAGGGAACAAGAACGGTCAAACGTCAGGTCGAGCACTACAACCTCGACATGATCATCTCGGTTGGCTACCGCGTGAAGTCTCAGCAGGGCGTGTACTTCCGCCGGTGGGCAAATGGCGTGCTCAAGCAGCATCTACTCCAGGGATACTCCATCAACCAAAAGAGACTCGAGGCGCTCGGAACGGTCTTCAAGGTCCTCGAGAGGTCGAGTACTCCGGAACTCTCCGGTGCGGCAGAAATTCTACAGAAGTACCTTCCGAGCCTGACTCTGCTCGATGAATACGACACGGGAAGGATGAAGGCGCCCCAGGGCAACGAGCCCAACTGGGAGCTCGGTTACACCGAAGCCCTCGAAGTCGTCCGCAGCCTACCGTTCTACTCGTCGTCCACCCTGTTCGGACGAGAGCGGGACAACCAGTTCGCCGGAATCATCAGCGCCCTCTATCAGGGCTTTGGCGACCAAGACCTATATCCCTCCGTTCAAGCAAAGGCCGCCAACCTTCTCTACCTCGTAGTGAAGGACCATCCATTCTTGGATGGCAACAAGCGCTCTGCAGCGGCGCTCTTCATTCACTTCCTCGACAAGAACGGGATGCTGCGCAACGGCGAAAGACTCCGCGTGGAGGGCAACGCGCTCGCGGCCATGACGCTCATGATTGCCCTCTCTGACCCAAGCGAGAAGGACTCCATGGTTACGCTGGTGGAGAATTTCATCGCGTAGCGCCTTCGCCCGAGCACCAGAATCGACGTTCCTTCATATAGCAGATGCAAACGAGGAAAGGGCCATCAAAGTAAGGCACCGTCATGGCGAGGGAGGTGCCGCAATGAGTCGTTCCATGAAAAGCCATATAAGCCTACAATTGTCATCAGATGTAGGCTTATATGGCTTTCGAGGGGAGGTCGGCATGGTGATCACCTACCGGGAGGCGCTGGCTGAACTCGGGAGCAGGTACCGCGTTCGCAAGGCGGTGTCGGAAGGGACGCTCCACCCCGTCGGCCGAGGGATGTACTCGACCAACCGGGACGAGGACGCCCTCGCCGTGATCGCGAAGCGCTACCCCGGGGGCATCCTGACCGGGCAGACCGCGCTCTACGCCCACGGGCTCGTGACCGCGCCCCCCGACCAGATCGACCTGGCCACGAAGCGCGGTGGGACCAAGATACGCGACGCCGCCGTGCGCCAGCACTTCATCCCGGAGGGATGGCTGGGCGTCGGGAGGTCGACCGTCTCGGTGGACGGGACCGAGCTTGCCGCTTACGACCCCGAGCGCATGCTCCTCGAGCTCATGCGCTCGCGCAACAAGCTGCCCTACGACCTCTACCGGGAGGCCGTCGCCTCGTTCCGCAGGCGGTCGGAGCGGCTGGACATATACAGGCTGCAGGACTACGCGGAGGCAATCCCGCACGGCGAGGCACACCTCGAGCGCGCCATGGAGGAGGTATTCTGATGGACCTGAACGAGATGAGGGCGCGCTACGAGCGCGAGGAGGGCTACTCCTGCCTCAACGCGACCGCGCGCGTCTGCCAGGACGTGATCCTCTCAAAGCTGGCGGCATCCAGCATGCGCGACCGAGTGACGGTCAAGGGAGGGGTCCTGATGTGCGCGCTGTCGGGGAGCGGGCGCCGCGCAACCCAGGACATAGACCTCGACTTCGTGCGGTACCCGATGAACGACGCCTCCATTCGCTCCTTTGTGTCCGCCCTCTCGAACCTCGGCGACGGCGTAACCGTCCGCATCGCCGGCGAGATAGAGGAGCTGTCGCAGCAGGACTACAAGGGCAGGCGCGTCAACCTCAAGGTCAGCGACGGGCGCAGCACGTTCGACACGAAGCTCGACCTGGGGGTCCACGCGAGCGCTGCGATGGAGCAGGACGAGCTGTGGTTCGACGTGGCACACCGGCAGGAGGGCGTCTGCCTGCTTGCGAACTCGAAAGAGCAGGTGTTCGCCGAGAAGCTCAAGTCCCTGCTGCGCCACGGCATCCGAACGGCCCCGGAAACTCGTTTCATGGAGCGTTTCATGGAAAATCCCCCCCCCAATCTAGCAACGGTTCAGAGTCTACTAGATTGGGGGGACGCGAGCCAAGTCGACAAGGGCAGTTAACCGGCGGCTATTCATGCCTCGATTTAGAACCGCTCGAGAATCTCCGCGGCGTTCTCTCGCAGATAGATATCTAGGTCCGGCACGGCAAACTGCACGTAGCCCCTCTGCGGAGCTTGAATAACCTCTCTTTGAAGCAGCTTAGCCCTAATAGAGCTGACCTCATTGGTCTTTTTACCCATGCGTTTAGCAATCTCAGATGATTTGGACTGCTGCTTATCCTCGCACATGGCCAAAAGGTATTTGATATCGTTGAGTCCAAGTCCAGAAATCGCGGGCTCGTGAACAACATCGTGAAAACGAGCCTCTGCCAGCGCAATGCCTTCGGTGACGTCGCCCTCGCTCACAATGGCACTTTTGGCACGATGCAAGTTGGCGCGTTGCCAAATGGAGTAACCGACCAGTTGCACCAGATAGGCATAGCCCTTAGTGGCCTTAGCGGCTCTCGACAGAAGATCGTCCTCTATGGTCAAACCAGTCGCGACAAAGCTATCGCCCATAGAGAGCGCTACCTCCACCTGGTTGATAGGCGCCAGATCTTCGGAGAGGGCACGACGCAAGAACGTAAGCGCCTTGCCGTTAATAAGATCCATAACGCCGGCGGGTAAGCCGGCAAAGGCAAGTGCGATATCTACTTATATCGAATAATATCGAGCTGTATAAGCTTGTATAAACTTATCGCGGAAGTATCGAGCTTTCGTAATATGACTTAGTTAGTAGTCCACCATTGCTTTCTTCCAAGCTCATAGCGAAAGAAAGTTCAGGACTTCCTAAACCCATTGCCTTAGACCGAGAAATACTCACTCTCGGCAGATAGGTTTGGCCCCAACCACGGATCGCCATCGAGGAAGAACTCTGGCCAGCGCTGCATGAACAGCGCTTGCTCGCGCTTCCAGCGGCGCAGCTTTTTCTCGTTGGCCTCTTCCCTGCCGCGCGAGGTGAACTCGTAGTGATACAGCTCGGCATAGGGCGTATAGATGGTTCGATAGCCCGCCTCCCACACGCGCAGACAAAAGTCCGCGTCGTTAAAGCCGACGGCGAATTCCTCGTCGTAGCCTCCGACCCGCTCAAATACGTCGCGTCGGACCATCTGACAGGCACCCGTTACGGCGCTAAAGTTGCCCGGGCGCACAGCGCGGGCAAGATAGCCCTCGCGCTTTGCCGAGAAGTCCTGGTTGGCATGGGCAAGTGCGCCACGCACGCCAACCAAAATGCCGGCATGCTGCACCAGATGATCGGCAAAGTAGAGTTTGGCGCCCACCACGCCCGCATCGGGACGCTGCAGATAGCCCATCATCTCTTCGATAAAGTCGGGGCTTATGACCTCGGTATCGTTGTTGAGCAGCAGCAGATAGTCACCCTTGGCGTGCTTCACACCAAAATTGATGATCTGAGAGTAATTGAACTCGCCCGGCCAGTACACAACGCGCGCGATGCCCTTGCCTTCGGATGCTGCAGCCACGCGCTCTGGCAGGGTTTCGTAATACGCAAACGTCTCCGGGGCTTCACTGTTGTTCTCCACCAAGACGATCTCGTAATTGGTATACGTGGCCTTCTGGGCGATCGACATCACACAGGCATCGAGCGTCTCAACGTGGTCCTTGGTGGGAATCACAATGCTCACCAGCGGCGCAGACTCCGGCAGCGCATAGCGCATGCGATAGACAAACGGCGTCTCGGTCTCCTCGACTGTTCCGCAAATGTCCAGCGCGTTAAAGTGGCGCTGCAGCGCAAGGCGCCCAGCTTCAATAGCATACGGCTTGCTATCGGCAGAGCCATCGGCGGTCGATCCCGGATGCACGCGCCAGTGATACAGCACATGCGCAACATGCTCAAACCGCGCGTCCGCCGAAAGGCAGCGAAGCGTCAAGTCGTAGTCCTGGGCACCCGCAACGTCTTCCGGGGACGTGCCAATACGATCGATGAGCGCCTTCTCCACCATCAGGAAATGCGTCACGCAGTTATGGCTATAGAGCAGGTCGACGTTGAGCCGCGTCTTAAAGACCGGCTGGCCCCACTCCCCCGTTTTCTGGAACATGTCCTCGTCGCAGAACAGGACCTGGGGACGCTTGTCCTCGGCCGCCTTATTCAGCGCGGAAACATACTGGAATAACGCGTCCGGTTCCAGAATGTCGTCATGGTCCAAGAACGCGACGTAGTCGCCTGTCGCTCGCTCGATACCTGCGTTGGTGTTGAGCACAATACCGCCGTTGCCGGGAAGCTCGATGCGACGGATGCGCTCGTCGTTGGCGCCTGCCGCAAGGGCGGCCACCGCATCCCATTCAGGCGAGGCATCCATAAGGAGCAGTTCCCAGTTGTCATAACTCTGGGCTAGCACCGAGTCCAGCAGCTCGCGCAGGTATTCCCGATCAGTCTTGTAGCACGGCACCACAATACTCACGAGTGGTCTATAGGCAAAAGCCACCGAAGCGACACGCTGGCACGCCAGATCGCCCGGCTTTGCGCGATGTTGCTCAAACCAACGTCGATAAGCTGCGTCATCAGCGCGTGCATCCTTCATGCGGTTCCAGCTGTCGTCGACCATGCCGTTGTACAGGCGACCATCCATGGCGCAAAACCCGCTCTGGATCTGCTCTGTGGAATCGCTCACAATCGCGACAAAATCTCGTATATCTTGAGGCATCTCAACGCTCAGATACGTTTTATTGACACGGCATCCATTCTGCTGCGGCACATCGACCTGCGATTCGAACACATGCACGGTAGCATCGATGGCATTCATATGCGTATCGAAGATCTGAAGCTCAGGCGCGCACTGGGAGTCTCCCGCCCAGGTAACCTCATAGCGCCACACCGCGCCGGAGTCTGCCGGCAAATAGCGAATGGCATCGATCTCGTAGCGACCGCAGTGTTCGCCACGCTGTGCATCGCGGATAAGCGCACACAGCGCAGGCTTTGCTTTGTAGTTAATCTTGGATTCCAGCTTGGCCACGCGGCTATCGAGACAAATGGAGCCCAACCTTTGGCCATCGGATGCAAAAACGACATCCATCGACGAGCCATCCAAAAACGGAAGCACCAAGACGGCGAGCTCGCGCTCGTAATCGGAAACGGAAGGGCAAAGCGCCAGCACACGGCCATGATCGACCGGGAGCACCAGCGACAGCAAACAAGAACCGCTCGTAGTCGCATGGGCAAACGCCTGAGAGGCCTCCCGCTCAATAAGCGCGGCGACATCCTGACCGGCAAAACGAAGCAGCACAAAAAGACGGCCCTGGCTGCGGCAAAGTGCCAAACGCTTGATACTCATCTACACTTCTCGCTTTCCCAGGGCGTTCGCTGCCACGCGCTTGCAGGCACCCAGGCGCCCAAACCTCAAGACGTCGTAATCGAACATGAGCTTTTTGCACTCGCGGGCATTGGGGGCCTTGCTGGTAAGCGCCGCACGCACCATAACAGCAACAGAAGGAGCGCATTGTGCGAGCGCAGCAACGCTGCCCACGGTAGAGCCGGCGAGCGCCGTGGTAACGGCAGCAAACACCTTGCCGCAGTCCGAACCCAGCAACCTAAGCGCATCGTACAGCACCAGATCGCAGAGGAAGTACGCCAGGTCATCGGCATGCTGAGCATCGAGACCGTCGCGCCGCCAGTCAGCCAGCACCGCGGAGTAAATCTTCACGTGCTCCAGCAGACGTGTCTCGTCGTCGTAGCGCATGGTGTCCATGAGCGAACCCTTGCGCGCCACGCGGTAGTCATACAGCTTGTTCGAGATAAGCGCGGTCTTGTGCGAACGACCGTACACGGCAAAATCGAAGACCTGGTCCTCGCCGTACTTAACGGTTTCGTCGAACACGATCCCGTTGCCCAGCAAAAACTCACGCTTGCAGGCGGTGCGCCATGCAAAGGGGCGAGATGCTTCCTTAAACAGCAAGTCAGAGTTATAGCCTTCAAACGACACATCGCGCGGGCTCAGCACATAGTTAAGCCACGGATACCCCGCCTCCAGCGGATACGGGTTCGCGCCAAAGGTCAAAACGTCGCAGTCCTCGCGCTCAAAGACATCGACGATCACGCGGCATGCATCGGGCGTAAATCGGTCGTCGGAATCCAAAAACGCAACGATAGGCGCCGTGGACGCGGCGATGCCTGCATTACGCGCACTCGACAGGCCGCCGTTCTCCTTATCGACCAGCGTAAAGCGCGCGTCCTTTTCGCAATAGGCAGCCGCAATATCGCGCGAGCCGTCCGGCGAGCCATCGTTGACCAGCACGCCTTCCCAATCGGGCATGTCCTGCGCAAGCAGGGAGTCCAGGCACCAGGCCAGGCACTCCTCCACTTTATAGATGGGAACGACAACGGAAATCTTGGGGGTAGCCATAGTCACTCGCTCCTACTGTGCGGCCGGAACGTCATCGGGGTGCGGGTTGTCGCCGTAGGTGCACTGATACGTCAGCACACGCCAGACCAGCGGCAGGCCGCCAATCTTAAAGTAATGCTTAAACGTATTGAGCTTGCCCGGCTTCTTAAAGTCAAAGCGCGAATCGATATAGGCGCGGGGCGACTTGACCATCAGGCGCAAGTCGGTCTCGCCACGCGGATCAAACAGCGACAGATCAAAGCGACCGGCATCCCAGTCGGCCTTGAGCTCGGGCGAGGCCTTCTGCCAAAACTGCTCGCGCAGTTCATCGACCAGGCGCTCATCGTTCCAACGGTACGTATCGACCTTCATGCGCATTAAAATACCCTGAAGCTGAGCCTTAAGCTCGGGGCGTTCATCCAAAAAGCGCTGCATCTCGGCGTATTCGTCGCACACGCAAAATACCTTGTTGGGCGAATTAACGGAGCTCTTCTCGTTGTCTTGGCGATAGCACAAAATGGGGTCCGCGATAAACGCAGCACGCTCGGCGCATGCCCAGACCTTAAAGTTAAAACCCGCATCCTGATACGAGGCACCCGGCGTGGGAAGGAAGCGAATCTGATTGTCGTTGAGGAACGCGCGCCGATAGATAGCCGACCAAATGGAAGGTTTGCGGTAGAAGATGCCCGGGCGATCGACGGGGCGATACGCGGCGCCCGTCATATGCTCGTCGATAATCCCAAACAGCTCACGTCGCTCGCTGGGCGTGGACCAATACAGATAAAAGTCGCCCTTTACCGCATCGGCATGCTCAGCATCGGCCTTGGCGACCAGCTTTTGAAGCGAATCCTCAAACATAAAGTCGTCGGACTCAAGGATGCCCACGTACTCACCGCGCGCCATCTCCAGGCCACGGTTCATCGAGTCGCCGTAGCCGCTGTTGGCCTTGTCGATCATCTTTACACGGGGGTCGTGCTCCATGTACTCGCGGATGATATCCGGCGAGCTATCGGTGGAGCCGTCGTTGATGCAGATGATCTCGATGTCATTGAGCGTCTGCGCCACGGCGGAATCGAGGCACACGCGCAGATAGCGCTCGACATTGCAAATGGGGACAAGCAGCGAAACTTTAGGGGTATCAGAGTTCTGCAAGAGAACCTCCCGTTGAATAGCGTGTAACAGGGTTATTTTAGCAGCCGAGTTGCGGCGGGCGGCAGCGCTTGGAATTATAGAAAGCGCTCCAGGCAGGCTTTGAGACCGCGAGTCGAAAGATAGAACAGCGTGGCGTCTGCCATCGAAACGCCCGAGGTCGCCGCAACGAGCTTGTGGGCAACACGGCGAACGGCACCCTTAGCAGGCATATCCGCCCACTCCGTTCCCAAAAACGTCGTGAGGTCCATGTTGACGCGAGCCGCCACGCGATGGAAGTCATCGGCATCCAAGCGCGCCAGATCGAACACAATTAGGTCCAAAAACCAAGTTATCAGCTCGCCGGGACACAGGTCCAAAAGACCATAGGCCGCCCAGTCTTCCAAGACCTCCTCGAGCATCTTCATGTGGGCGTCAAGCTTTTTGGCGCGCGCCTCGGCACTGTTGAACTCGTGCGTCGCCGATTCGCTCTCCATCACGTAGTGGTAGAACTTGTCAGGCATGACGACGGTCCTGCGGGCAAGCGCATAAGCCGCAAATTGGAAGACGACGTCCTCGCCCAAAGCCAAACCGGGGGCGAAGCGAATGCCTTCGCGATTGAGCAGCTCGCGCGAAAAAGCCGCACGGCAGGCATAGGGCTGCGCATTCGAATGGAACAGCAGTTGAGGATCGCGGGCGCCGAAGGTACCAGCTTTGGGGCTCATGAGTTGCTGGACGCGTTTGGGGGCAGCATCGGCAGGTTTACAGACGCCGCCAAAAACGGCGGCCTCGGCATCCGCAGACTCCATGGCATGCAGCACGCGCTCGACCGTCTGGGCATCGATGTAATCGTCGGCGTCCACAAAAAAGACGGTCTCGCCCTCGGCGACATCGATACCGGCATTTCGAGCACACGAGACACCCGCGTTTTCCTGGTCAATCACCAGTACGCGATCGTCGGCCTGCGCAATCTGGAGCAACACGTTCAACGAATCATCAGTCGAACCGTCGTTGACGCAGACAACCTGAATCGAACGCTCAGACTGGGCCAACAGCGAATCGAGGCATCGCTGAATGGAGCGCGCAGAGTTGTAAACGGGGACGACAATGGTAGCTTTAGGACACGAGGCCTCTCCCATGCCGACCTACCCCCTCAGCGATTCGATGAGGAAAGCGGCGACCACGCCTGGGCCTCCAACCGAGGCGTAATACTTAGCACGCCCCAAGGCACCATCCGTCGCAAAGCTCGGATGTTCGTCAACCCAGCCCTCAGGATCTTTGAGGATGGCAGCGAGGTTCGCGCGCTTCCACGGCTTGAGGTCGTCAAGCGAAAACTCCCCCGCGTCCAAGGCCGCCTGAAATTCCTTGGCCATCTGAACCAGGAACTCCTTATAGAACTTAGGCGCCAGGCGCACGTAGTTCCACATGTACGAATCGTACTTAATGAGCTGATTGAACATGAGCATGCGCGCGACGTCATCACTTGCGTGGTCGCGGGCATAATCCTCTCGAATCCAACGCTCAATCTCGGCATACTCGGTATTGACGCAAAAGACCTTAGCCGAAGAATTGACCGAGGAATTCTCGTTGTCCTGGCGATACGACAACACGGCATCATGCAGATAAACAGCCTTATCTGCGCACGCGATCACCTTAAAGGCGAATGACGTGTCCTGAAAGGATGCCCCCGGAGTCGGCAGGAACTTAATGCCGTTGCGCTCAAGAAAATCGCGACGGTACACGGCCGACCAAATCGACGGCTTTTGCTTAAAGAACTGTGTCGTATCGCTCGGGTGCACCGGCTTGCCGCAATCCCGAGGTCTAAACATCTCGTGTAGCGAACGGCGCTCCTCGGGCTTAGACCAGTAGAAATCAAAGTTCGCCTTCGCAAAGTCGGCATTATTGGTATCGGCGGCCGAGACAAGCTTTTCGAGTGCGTCGGACGCCATAAAGTCATCGGACTCCAAGATACCAACGTACTTGCCACGCGCCATCTCCAGACCGTGGTTCATCGAGTCGCCGTAGCCGCTGTTGGCTTTGTCAATCATCTTGACGCGCCCATCGCGCTCCATATACTCGCGGATAATCGCCGGCGAGTTGTCGGTCGACCCGTCGTTAATGCAAATGATCTCAATATCCTTGAGCGTCTGCGCCAGGGCGGAATCGAGACACTCGCGCAGGTAGCGCTGAACATTGTAAATGGGAATAAGCAGCGACAGAACAGGGCTGCCAGAGGCGTTAGTAGACAAATGTGCTCCTTAGGAAATACCTGTCGTTTCATGGTATCAAAGGGTCAGCGTGCCAGCGGGCGTTTATATAATCTATGGAGCCTCTTGCGGGCAAAGCAGCCCCACGTCATGCGGCGGGCCCATGGCAGGTTCCTGCGTTTTATTCAAAGCTTGCCGCTAAGGTGCGCCGAGCCTTTACAATAGGACAGTCCCAAGGACGTATTCGATAGCTTCCGTGCAGCGCTCGCCCGCCGCGCGTGAAAGGATATATTGCCCCATGCCTTCAACCCTTCCCGCTCCCATCGATAAGCTCGCCATCGTCGTCGTTACGTACAAGCGCCAGGAACTCCTGGCCAACTTGTTCGACTCTATGACCGAGCTCACGGCCGCGCCCTGGCGCATCGTGATTGTCGATAACGAGAATTCGCGCGAGACCGAGGCCATGTGCACCGCATTCAACGAGCGCCTGGCCAACCTGTGGGGCATCGACACCGAGCAGCCCGACGCGCAGGGCGGCACCGACCGTGTCATCTACGCCCCGCAGCTCGAAAACGGCGGCGGTGCGGGCGGCTTCTCCGCCGGCACCAAATGCGCCTACGACCTGGGCGCCCAGTGGTTCTGGGTGATGGACGACGACGTGCTCGTCATCCCCGAAGGCATCGAGCGTCTTGCCAAGTGGACCGACCGCTACGATGTCATCCAGGGTTCGCGCCTGGACTTTGACGGCGGCGCTTTCTTTTGGCAGTACCAGCTCATCCTTTCGCTCGGCATCCCTAACCCCATCGCCAAGTGGGATCTGGGTCCCGAGGGCTACCGCGCCATGAACCAGCTGTGCTTTGAGGGCGGCATGTTCTCGCGCCGCGTGGTCGACAAGATTGGCCTGCCCGACGCGCGTTTCTTTATCTACGGCGACGATGCCTGCTATGGCTACGTGGCCAGCCAGCACTTCCCCGCCGCCGTTGTTGCCGACGTGGTGCTCAAGCGCGCCCGCGCCGTCTCTAACTGGGACATCGCCGGCAAACGACAGCTCAACTCCACGAGCGACACCAACCGCTACTACATCATGCGCAACCGAGGCTTCCTCGCTCGCTATATGCAGATCTACGGTGACTACCACCCCATGCTGTTCCGCTTGGGCAATGCCGCAACCTTCTGCAAGGAATTCATTCGCCTGGCCGCGGTCGACAAATGCTTTAAGACCGGCATTCCGGCGCTGCGCCGCGGCATGAAGGATGCCCGCAAGATCATCAAGGATCCCGACTGGAAGCCCATGCCGCCCATGAAGGATACCGAGTAACGGAAGCCGGAAACATCTCGGCGCTTAAAGCCGCTGGCACACCGTAGCCACATGCTGCCCATCAAAACCGAACCCCCAGCGCATGCGACCCACGCCGGGGCGCGGTACACGGATTTCGTCGATGCCATCGCGCTCTATGTCGAGTAGCGACTGCACGGCCAGCAATTCCAACCCCAGCGCATCCACATCGGGGTCATACATCATATTGATCGTTATAAGCGGGCGCTCGTCCAGCATGCCAATCGTATCGGCTATGTCGAACACAGCGCCCGTAGGAAAAACCTGGATGTCCCAGCGACCCGCGCCACACTTTCGCCTCGAAGCAGGATTGGCATAGCCCGGCAAGCCAAAGCAGAGCCCCTGCAAGAGCAGATGATATGGCAGCGGCTTATCTGGGTCGGTCTCACCGATTCCCGCATCCCCCAGGATGCGGCTTAGCGCCCGCTTCACGGTATCCTCGTTCCCACGGCACAGCCCGTCGCGAAACGCATCGACGTCTCGAATGTCTTCGGCAGCGCACTCAAACCACTCAACAATCACTAGACGCAAGGTCTGGCGAAGCTCTTTATTGGGCAATCGCAAAGCACGGAGGCGATCGCCATGCTCTGGCTCCTCAGTCATATCCGTCGTCAGGAAACCGGACAGATATAGCGCTGTCCACATGCCATCGTCAGGCGAGACATCTGGCTCTGCAGTGCCCAAACAAAGCGGGACCTCAGCGCACCCATGGGCCTCGAGCAAATCGAACAAGACCGAAAGGCGGTCGAGATTCCACCCGGCAACTACCTTACTCAGGCAATCGGCATATCCATACAGATCGGCACGCACGGGCGCCGTGCAGCCTCGGTCCAGAAAACCGATCACACGCGCTGGATTCGAGCAATAGGCCCTGCCAAACCGATACCCCTCGAGCCATTCACGCGCATCATCCAGGTATTCCTCGCGCCCAGCATGATTCAACAGAGCCTGGACCTCGGCATCCGAAAAGCCGAACCAACGGTCACACCACGTCGAAAGCGGCGTCGACAGACAATACGAGCAGCCGCGCGAAGAAAGCGCCGCTTCGGCAGGACCGGGACACTCCCCCATCAGACACGTCAGCCGCAACGAATCGCGCGCAGTGGCAATGGCGTCGAACAGCACGCGATCGAATAGCCCTGCCGGATCGGCGCCGGAAGCGCCCCTTGCGCTCGCACGGCCCAACCACGCCGCGTCGTACCCATCAACGAGCAATACAACTTGCTCATCGCAGGCAATCTCCAGCAACTCAATGAGCACGCCAAGCACCGAGGCGACCTCGTCCTCGCTCGCCGCGCCACGCGCAACACGTTCGATGTGACGCACCTTATCTCGAGCTAAATCCGGGGCCTCCAAGAGCGCCAACAAGCGAGCGCACTCGCCCGAAAGGGCATCGCGCACGACGCCGGCAACAGCGGCGCCACGCCTCGCAGCGCCAGAAAAGTCCAGCGATATCACCGGATAGCAAGCGTACTCATCCCGATAACGTCCGCCGTCCGCATCCCAAATCTGAGCATCGGCAAACGAGCTCCGACCGGCGCGACCGACCGCAGGACGCTCCAGAAAAGCCCTGAGCATCGACAAGTTCATGCTCTTGCCAAAACCCTCGGGTCGACAGCACACCACAACGGACGCGTCGCAGTCCAACATATCGGCAATAAACATGGTCTTGTCAACCAGCATGCAGCAACCAAGGGCCTCCGCATAGTCGTGCATGCCAATGGGCAAAGCCGCATCGTCGGCACAGCCGATCAAACGCACGCCAAAGCCGGCATCACAACCATTATTCGCCTGTTCAGGCACCAAAACGTTCCCCCCTAAATCGCAGCACGACGCCAATTGTAATGACCGCATCGCATGTACCGATGTCACCGCGCAAACATATCGGGCAACGGTAGCAACAAGAGGTGTGAGGGGGCATAACTAATCGTTGCACAACAAAACGGGCCCGATGCATTCGCACCGGACCCTGTCCCAACTCTTTAGTTATCTGGCAACCGAGAGGCTACTCCTCCGAGCCGTCCTCCCCAGAAGCTTTCTTCTGCTGATCGAGCTTATGCTTACCACTCACGATAGACGTAGCGCCCAGTGTGGCCAAGCTCGCGCTGGCAAGGCTCGCCATCACAATCAGATCGCCCGTCTTGGGCATATTGCCGCCAGATGACTTGGTTGTGGTGGTCGTCGTGGTCGTAGTGGTCACCGTTTTGGAGTCATTTTGCTCCTGAACCTGGTTGTCAGCACCGCTCTTGTCGTCGTCTTCGGACTGTTTCTTTTCGCCCTCGGTCTTGCTCTCGTCCTTCTTCTGAGCGGACTTGTCGCCCTTCTCATCAGAGCTAGAACCCTTATCGGATTCAGCCTTCTCGGAAGCCTCGTCCTTTGAGTCGCCCTTTGCGGCCTCGGTCTTTTCCATGGAAACCTGATCAGAGTTGTCCTTGTTCTGAGTCGAGCCATTATTGACGCCAGCCATCAGCGAAGAGCCCAACGTAGAACCAAGCTGCACGGAGAAAGAAGGCTTCTTGTCCGGCGAAGCAACGGGAGCGTCCGGCGCCTTATTCGAGTCGTCCTTGGAAGCATCGGAATCAGGGGTTGCGTCAGAGCCGGAGCCGTTGTTAGAGCCGGTGCCAACGGACGAATCGCTCGAGCCGGTGGATGAGTTAGAGGTGTCAGCGTCGGTCGAACCAGAAGCGTCGCCGTCCGTATTGCCGGCAGAGCTTGAAGACGAATCGCCCGCAGCAGAGCCGTTCAAATCGGAGCCGTTCGAGGTAGAGCCGTCGTTGGTAGCGCCACCAGCAGAGCCATTACCGTCAGCATCGGTCGAGGGCGCATCCATCCTGTCATCGTTGACATCGTCACTCGAGCCGTCATTCGAATCAGGTGTCGGTGCAGGTTCCGGCGCGGGTGCCGGCTGCTCGGGCTTGTTGTCCTTCGCAGCGGCAGCCTCATCCTCGGCGATATAGACCAGGCAGTCCTTTAGCTCGTTGCGGTAGCGGTTCTTCCAGCCCTCGTGGTACTGGGGCTGGCTTGCATACTTGGTCGCCACGTTATTGACCACGCTGTTGGAAAACGCCGTCACAAACTCGCGGTCGGACATATCGTTGGAAAGATTCGCCCAGCGGAAGAAGTCCCTGCAGCCACCAGTGCCGCACATGTTGGTAATGCTCCACACCATGCCCTTGACGCAGTCGGCGCGGCCCGAAATATCAATACCCAGGCCGCTCTTGAGCCACGCCTCGGTCACCGCATAGTACGAGTTGTACGCATAAGCATCTTGAAGTGCTGAGAACTCAACAGGATCGGTGTTATACGCACCTTGGAAGGCATCCTGCGCGATATGGCCCAGCTCGGTGAGCTGGCCGTTCTCGTACATGGCATTGCTCGTGTTGGAAATCTCGCTGCCGCGATCAATCGCATCCTTGAGCATGCTGTATTTTTCGGGGTTGTAGTTGTAGACCTGCTTCATAAACGGAATGAGCGACCAACGACGGTCAAACTGGTAATAACCCAGCGCGTTATAGCCGTCACCGTACGAAAAGCCCTGGTTGTAGTTGCCATGGCTCTCGTACTTGGTAAAGTACTTCATCTCGGGAGTCACGTTGACAAACGAAACGCCCTGGACCGACCTCAGCACGCCCGAGAAGGACTGCTGGGTGTAGAGACCCTTATCGATATCGGTGGCATCCGAAGCAACGCCCGGCGTGGGCTCCTCGGCAGCGGCGGGTGCCGGCGCGGAAACGGCGCCAAACGAAAGCGCCAACGTCAGGCCCGCGACAATAGCAGAATGCTTGGGCTGCATAAGATCCTCCCTGCATTGGTGTAGTTAAAGTGCGGTTTGCAAAGATAGAATTAAGTATTGCAGCTCACCCGTTGTTGCACAACAACCCCTCGGTAAACGGCAACAACCCTCCGCGAAATCTTAAGGAATTGCGCTCAACCTACAGCTTGATGTCAAAGTTGATCTCGGGGACGGCGGCCAGGTCGGCCAACGTCACGCCGTCGACGTACTTTTCGATCACGTCATCCAGACCGCGCCAGAACTTGACGGTCGAGCACAAATCGCTACGGGTGCAGCTGTTGTCGATGCCATCGCACGCCACCGGAGCCGTGCTGCCCTCGACGGCACGCAGGATGTCGCCGGCACGCACCTCGGCCGGGTCCTTGGCCATCATGTAGCCGCCGCCCTTGCCGCGCACGCTCTTAAGCAGGCCCGCCTTCATAAGCGGACGAACCAGCTGCTCCAGATACTTTTGCGAGATATGCTCGCGGTCGGCAACCTCGCGCAAGGCAATCTTGCCCTCGGCGTCGCCCAGCGCCGCGATATAGATCATTAACCGGAGGGCATAGCGGCCCTTGGAAGAAATGAGCATACCTACCCTCCCATCGCATCTGGGACAACATAACCAGGTTTGTTTGTCCCAAATTTAAAGTAAGTGGGACAAACACAACAGGTTATTTTGTCCCAGAATTTGAAAAGTCGAGTGGATTAGTCGGGTTTTCCCTTGACTAACGCCGAACCCATAGTAACTTTATTCCGAGAAGATTCCTAGGGTTTAGTACACCTATGAGTACACCATATACAGAGAGGGACAGCATGAGCGCAAATCCGCTGCTTTCCATCGAAGGTCTGACCGCCTCCGTGGACGAGAAGACCATCCTCCACAACGTCAACCTCAACGTCGCCGCCGGCGAGACCCACGTTCTGATGGGACCCAACGGCGCCGGCAAGTCCACCCTCGGCCACCTGATCATGGGCGACCCCGTTTACACGGTCAACGACGGCCGCATCGTCTTTGACGGCCAGGACATCACTGAGCTCACCACCGACAAGCGCTCGCGCGCCGGCCTGTTCCTGAGCTTCCAGGCCCCGGTCGAGATTCCGGGCGTGCCGCTGTCGAGCTTTTTGCGCGCCAGCATCGCCGGCCGCCCCGGCCTGGAGATGAAGGGCAAGGAGTTCCGCCGTCGCGTCAAGGAGCTCGCGGCAGAGCTCAACATGGATACCGCCTACCTCAACCGCGAGCTGGGCGTAGGTTTCTCGGGCGGCGAGAAAAAGAAGGTCGAGATGCTCCAGCTCCTGCTGCTGCAGCCCAAGCTCGCCATCCTGGACGAAACCGACTCCGGTCTGGACGTCGACGCCCTGTCCACCGTCAGCCACGGCATGGACGCCTACCGCAAGAGCTGCGACGGCTCCATGCTCATCATCACGCACAACACGCGCATCTTGGAGCACCTGGATGTCGACCGCGTCCACGTTATGGTCAAGGGCCACATCGTGCGCGAGGACGACGCCTCGCTCATCCCCTGGATCGACAAGAACGGTTTTGAGACCTTCGAGCGCGAGGCCGCCGAGCAGCGCGCCAAGGCCGAGGCCGCCGCTGCCGAGCAGCAGGCGTAAAAGGGGCGACGCAATGACCAAGAACCGCACCGAGGTCGCGGACATCGACCGCAGCCTCTACGACTTCACCTATGGCGAGGAGGGATTCGAGCGTCTCGACGCCGGCATCACGCCCGACATCGTACGCGAGATCAGCGCCAAGAAGGACGAGCCACAGTGGATGCTAGACTTGCGCCTCAAGTCCCTCGAGATCTTCAACCGCTTCCCGGATCCGACGTGGGGCCCCTCCATCGAGGGCCTAGACATGGACAACATCGTCACCTACGTCAAGCCCAACACCGACCAAAAGCACGACTGGGAGTCGGTGCCCGATGACATCAAGAACACTTTTGAGCGCCTGGGCATCCCCGAGGCCGAGCGCAGCTATCTGGCGGGCGTCGGCGCGCAGTACGACTCCGAGCTCGTCTACCACAACATGCAGGACACCGCGTCCAAGATGGGCATCGTCTACTCCGGCATCGAGGAGGCCCTGCACGACCCGCAGTGGGAGCCGCTCATCCACGAGAAGTTCATGACGCTCATCCCGCCCACCGACCACAAGTTTGCGGCCCTGCATGGTGCCGTGTGGTCGGGCGGTTCGTTTGTCTACGTGCCCAAGGGCACCAAGCTCGACTTCCCGCTGCAGAGCTACTTCCGCCTCAACGCCAAGGGCGCCGGCCAGTTTGAGCACACGCTCATCATTGTCGAGGACGACGCCGACCTGCACTTCATTGAGGGCTGCTCCGCGCCCAAGTACAACGTGGCCAACCTCCACGCCGGCGCCGTCGAGCTCTTTGTGGGCAAGCGTGCGCACCTGCGCTACTCTACCATCGAGAATTGGTCCAAGAACATGTACAACCTCAACACCAAGCGTGCGCGCGTGGACGAGGACGGCGACATCGAGTGGATCAGCGGCTCCTTCGGTAGCCACGTGGGCTACCTCTACCCCATGAGCGTGCTCAGCGGACGCCGCGCCCGCTCGAGCTTTACCGGCATTACCTTTGCCGGCGCCGGCCAGAACCTGGATACCGGCTGCAAGGTCGTGCTCAACGCGCCCGATACTTCGGCAACCGTCGAGACCAAGGGCATCTCCAAGAGCGGCGGCATCCAGACCTTCCGCAGCTCCATCGTGGCCACGCCCAAGGCCGAGGGTTCCAAGGCAACCGTGAGCTGCCAGTCGCTCATGCTCGACGACCAGAGCCGCTCCGACACCATCCCCGCCATGGACATCCGCGCCAAGAATGTCGACATCGGCCACGAGGCCACCATCGGCCGTATCGGCGACGATAAGGTGTTCTACCTGATGAGCCGCGGTATCTCGGAGGAAGAAGCCCGTACCATGATCGTCAACGGCTTTGCCAACCCGGTCTCCAAGGAGCTACCGCTGGAGTACGCCGTCGAGATGAACAACCTGATCAAGCTCGAGATGGAAGGAGCGATCGGATAATGAAACAGACCACGAACACCGCTGCTACCACCCTTGAGCAGGTCAATGCGATGCCGGCTGCCACATGGGGCTGGCTGAAGATGAACCAGACCAAGCTCGAGCTCTCTGACGAGCTTGCCGCCGCTCCCGCCGAGACCGTTAAGGTTGAGGGCTTGGACGAGCAATTTGCTGGCGTGGCAGACGCGTTCGACGCCGCCATGGACGCCATGGCCGAGCGCTTCCCCGAGCGCCGCGCCTCCGCGCCCGGCGATGCCGCCGACCGCGCCCGCATCACGCCCGAGACCGAGCTCGACGTGCCCGCCACCTCCGTCTACCAGGCCGGTGCCATTAAGCTGGAGGAGGAGCTCTCCCCCGCTGAGGCCTTCGAGACTGGCATGGGCGAGGCTGCCTACACCTACCTGGCCGACCACGCCACCAAGCGCGTCGTCATCGATGTGCCCGCATATAAGCACGCCACGGTTACCGTGCGTGTGAGCGGTGTCGATGCCGCCGCGGCCATCGCCGCCATCGACGTCGTCGTCCGTCCCCAGTCGACGCTCGACCTGCAGATCGCCCTGGACTCCCCCGTTGCCGGCGAGGGCGTCGTGGGATCCGTGCTGCGCGTGTGCGCCCACGAGTACGCCACCGTCAACGTGACCTGCACGCAGACGCTCGACGATAGCTGGATCGCGCTCGACGACACCGGCCTGTTCCTGGACGAGGGCGCGCGCGTCAACGTGCAGCACACCGTCCTGGGTGCCGGCGCCAGCGCCACCGGCCTTGCCGGCGACCTGCTGGGCGATACCGCCAAGGTCACCATCGATACTGACTACCTGGGCGCCCGAGAGCAGGTGCGCGACTTTAACTACGAGCTGCGCCACCGCGGTCGCAAGACCGAGTGCGAGATCGACGCCAACGGCGTGCTGACCGGCACGTCCAAGAAGGTCTACCGCGGCACCATCGACCTCGTGCACGGTTGCAAGGGTGCAACCGGCACCGAGCGCGAGACGGTGCTTTTGGCCAACAAGGGCGTCGACAACAAGACCGTTCCCGTCATTCTCTGCGACGAGGACGACGTCGCCGGCAACCACGGAGCCACCATCGGCCACGTCCGCGACGAGCAACTGTTCTACCTCGCCTGCCGCGGCCTTGACCAAAACGCCGCCGAGGACCTGTTCGTCCGCGCCAAGCTGGAGGACGCCGCACTTTCCGCCACCGACGAGCGCACCCGCGCCGCCGTCGTCCGCCTGGGCAACAACCTGATCGACAACTTTGAAGAGGAGCTCGCATGATCGACACCGAGCACGTTAAATGCGACACCTGTACCGCACCGGAGCCTATGGAGCTCGACGCCAGCGACGAGGCCTCGCGCGGCTGGCCTACCGTCGACATCGAGACTAATCCCTACAAGGCGCAGTTCCCGCTGTTCCAGCAGCACCCCGAGATCGCCTTCCTCGATAGTGCCGCTACCGCGCAGCGTCCTGCCTGTGTGCTCGACGCCGAGCGCGACTTCTACCAGCGCATGAACGCCAACCCTCTGCGCGGCCTGTACTCGCTGTCCGTCGAGGCCACTGAGGCTATCGCGAAGGTGCGCCAGCAGATCGCCGACCTCATCGGCGCTGCCCAGGCCAACGAGGTCGTCTTCACCCGCAACACGAGCGAGTCGCTCAACCTGGTCGCCAAGAGCTTTGCACCCACAGTCCTCGAGCCGGGCGACGAGGTCGTCATCACCATCATGGAGCACCACTCCAACCTGATTCCGTGGCAGCAGGTCTGCCGCGAGACCGGCGCCAAGCTCGTCTACCTCTACCCCACCAAGACCGGTCAGCTCACCACCGAGGAGGTTCTTGCCAAGGTTGGTCCCAAGACCAAGATTCTGGCCGTGGGTCAGGTCTCCAACGTGTTGGGAGTCGAGAACCCAGTCAAGAACCTCGGCAAGCTCGTGCACAAGTATGGCGGCTACCTGGTCGTCGACGGTGCGCAGTCGCTGCCGCACATGCCGGTCGATGTGGCCGACCTGGGCGCCGACTTCTTTGCCTTTAGCGCACACAAGGCTATGGGCCCCATGGGCATCGGCGTGCTGTGGGGCAAGATGGACCTGCTCAACGCCATGCCGCCCATGCTCACCGGCGGCGAGATGATCGACTCTGTTACCGAGCAGGACGCCGTCTGGGCGCCCGTTCCCGAGAAATTCGAGGCCGGCACACAGGACGCCGCCGGCATCTTCGCCACGGGTGCGGCACTCGACTACCTGGTCAACACGGTGGGTTACGAGAACATCCAGGCACGCGAGCAGGCACTCGTCCACTACCTGATGGGCGAGCTCATGCAGCTCGACTTTGTCCAGATCATCGGCTCCATCTATTGGGACAACCACCACGGCGTTGTGAGCTTTAACGTCCGCGGCATCCACCCGCACGACGTCGCGAGCATCATGGACATGGACGGCGTCTGCATCCGCGCCGGTCACCACTGTGCACAGCCGCTGCTCACCTGGCTGGGCGTCGAGAACCTTGCCTGCTGCCGCGCCAGCGTGGCCTTCTACAACGACAAGGCCGACATTGACAAGTTCATCGCCGGCCTGCATCACGTTTGGAGCACGTTCAATGGGTAATCTGTACACCTCCACCACATTTATGGAGCACAACTCGCACCCCGACTACAAGTACGAGATGGATGCTCCCACGCACGAGCACGACGGCATCAACCCCAGCTGCGGAGACGAGCTCACTCTGCAGCTGCGTGTCGAGAACAACGTGATCGAGGAGGCCTCCTTTACCGGCCACGGCTGCGCCATCAGCCAGGCCAGTGCCGACATCATGGCCGATCTCATCACCGGCGAGACCGTCGAGGAAGCTCGCCGCCTGGCAGAGCTCTTCCTCGCCATGATCCGCGGCGAGAAGCTCTCCGAGGAGGACCTGGAAGACCTGGACGAAGCCGCCCAGCTCCAGGACATCTCGCACATGCCCGCCCGCGTCAAATGCGCCGAGCTCGCCTGGCGCACCCTCGACGGCATGCTCGAGGGGCGAAATAATCAGTAGTACTTGTCCCAAATCTTAAGATTTTTGTTGGCCGAATCGCTTGACAAGAGTGGTTCGGCCATTTTCTATTCCGAGAGCTCAGTCTGTGCCTTCACCCGCGCATAAGCGCGCACGATACGAGAGACGGTACTTTTGCCAATCCCGGTATACCGCTCAATCTGGCGCACCGTAAAACCGGCATCGTGCAATCCAAAAATAACGGTATCGCGCTGCGCAGGCGGTGCGTCTTTAACCCCATGGAGCGGAGCCCCGAGGCTCTTCGCCAACTTGTCGGCAAAGGCGTGGCGTTCCCACTCTGTCTCTTTCATATCGCGCAGCGCCGGTTCGCCGCCGTCGGGCGTCGAAAGCGAATAGGCAATAAAGCCCTCGGCAGAACCAAAAAGCTCAAGCACGCAAGAAGGATCAGAAAATCCCCTCGCGACATCGGCCGCGTCACCGTCGTAAGCGCACAAATGCTCCGGAAAGCTGCTCCAGGGATAACGCTCAATGAGACTGATGCCCGCCTCCTGCGGATCGGCGTGAACGGAGCGAATAGCCTCCATCACCTGCCAGTCGGTATCGAGCGAGCGCCGGTCAAAACGGTTCTGGAACAGATGCCCTGTGCGCCCCGTGCGTTTATTGAACCGCCGCGCGTACGTCAAAAGCAGCCGGTGCATCGCCGCGCTCATCGCGTCCTCGTAATCTGCAAGCACCAGACGCACGTGATTGCCCATAAGGCACCAGGCGATAACCGTCACGCCCGCCTTGCGGCAGCACTCACGCATCAGCTCCAAGAACTCCCACCGGTCTTCATCGCCCTCAAAGATGAGCTGCTTGCCCGTACCGCGGGCACAGACATGGTAAAAGCCGGTAACCGTTCTCCAAACGCGCTGCATGGCGCTCCCTTCGCCGGGATCTGCTTGCCATCCAATACAGCACGATTGAAGCGTGCCATCAAAACATTCACGCAAAACAATTCGCTCGCGCGGCCAAAGGCAGTAAACAGGCGGCGAACGGCACCGTTGCAACAGGTCAACCCCTGCAACGCTTACAAAAGCTGACCAAAAGCTTGCCCAAGACGGACCCCCTCTACGGAAGTGCACGACCACAGAATATAGAGTTAAACCGTTTCAATTGAAAGTTCCGCGCATCTCGCTACGAAAACTGAGCCGTTCGCCGAATATTCCGTGCATTTCGCGGTATTATAGGGGCTGCATGTCATGTCCCTTTCGAAGGGTCGCCCGGCAATCGCCAGCCACGGCCCCCAGACGGGACGCCAACACGATAGAGAGGAGAGGCATGCAGTACTCACAGGAAGTGGAGAACATGTGCCCCGTTGCCAAGGGTGCATACCACGGCCCCGCACCCATCCCCGAGGAGGGCAAGTGGGTCCAGGCTAAGGAGATTTCCGACATCTCCGGTCTTACGCACGGTGTGGGTTGGTGCGCACCTCAGCAGGGCGCCTGCAAGCTCACGCTGAACGTCAAGGACGGCATCATCGAGGAGGCCCTCGTTGAGACCATCGGCTGCTCGGGTATGACCCACTCTGCCGCCATGGCTTCCGAGATCCTTCCCGGTAAGACCATCCTCGAGGCCCTCAACACCGACCTCGTCTGCGACGCCATCAACGTTGCTATGCGCGAGATCTTCCTGCAGATCGTTTACGGCCGCAGCCAGACCGCGTTCTCCGAGGGCGGCCTGCCCGTGGGCGCCTCCCTCGACGACCTCGGCAAGGGCCTTCGCTCTCAGGTCGGCACCATGTTCGGCACCAAGGCCAAGGGCGCTCGTTACCTCGAGCTCGCTCAGGGCTACGTCACCCGCATGGCTCTCAACGACAAGAACGAGATCATCGCATTCGAGTTCCTGAACCTCGGCAAGTTCACCGACGCCGTCAAGGCCGGCAAGACCCCCGAGGAGGCCATCGCTGGCGCTATGGGCCACTATGGTCAGTGGGAGAACGCTGCCAAGTACATCGACCCGCGCACCGACGAGGAGACTCACTCCGTCGCCAGCGTGTTCCCGGTTCACGAGTAGAAAGGGAGGGAAATAACTATGACTGTTACGTTCGAAGGTTACGAGCGCCGCGCTGACAAGATCAACAAGTGCCTCGCCGACAACGGCATCGCCTCCCTCGAGGAAGCTCTGCAGATCTGCACCGACAAGGGCTTCAACCCGCGTGAGATCGTCAACAACACCCAGTCCATCGCCTTCCAGAACGCCGAGTGGGCCTACACCCTCGGTTGCGCTCTCGCTGTCAAGCGTGGCGCCAAGTCCGCTTCTGAGGCTGCCGCCATCATCGGCGAGGGCATCCAGGCCTTCACCGTTCCCGGCTCCGTCGCCGAGGACCGCAAGGTCGGTCTGGGCCACGGCAACCTGGGCGCTATGCTGCTCTCCGACGACACCGAGTGCTTCGCCTTCCTGGCCGGTCACGAGTCCTTCGCTGCCGCTGAGGGTGCTATCGGCCTGGCTCTAAACGCCAACAAGGCTCGCAAGAAGCCGCTGCGCGTCATCCTCAACGGTCTGGGCAAGGACGCTGCTCAGATCATCGCCCGCATCAACGGCTTCACCTACGTGAAGACCCAGTTCGACTACTTCACGGGCGAGCTCAAGGTCGTCGAGACCATCCCCTACTCCGATGGTCCCCGCGCCGCCGTCAACTGCTACGGCGCCGACGACGTCCGCGAGGGCGTTGCCATCATGTGGCACGAGAACGTCGACATCTCGATCACCGGTAACTCCACCAACCCCACGCGCTTCCAGCACCCCGTCGCTGGCACCTACAAGAAGGAGCGCCTCGAGGCTGGCAAGAAGTACTTCTCCGTCGCTTCTGGTGGCGGCACTGGTCGTACCCTGCACCCGGACAACATGGGCGCCGGCCCTGCCTCTTACGGCATGACCGACACCATGGGCCGTATGCACTCCGACGCCCAGTTCGCCGGTTCTTCCTCCGTGCCTGCGCACGTCGACATGATGGGTCTCATCGGCATGGGCAACAACCCCATGGTCGGTGCCACCGTCGCCTGCGCTGTCGCCGTCGAGGAGGCCCTCAAGGCCTAATCGCGCCCGCGCGATGCTCATATAGTTGAGCTTTGGAGCCGCTACCCACCCGGGTAGCGGCTCTTTTTGTTTGCGCTGTCGCAGGGTAGCTAATGCCGATATATCAGTTGGGGCGAAATACAAGATGTGATGAGATGGAGCGTCAGAGCGTCCATGACGCCCACCTGCCATATTTGCCCTTTACCGATTTGCCGAGTCTTTGCGGCCCCATTGCCGATCACCCGTGCGACAATGCGCCGGACGAGAAAGGAATCCGATGGAATCGACTGATGTACTGGTAATTGGATCTGGCATTGCGGGCCTTTGTGCCGCCATCGAAGCGGCACGCACGGGTGCAACCGTCACTGTGGCAAGCGCCGGCAAGACCATGAGTGGATCGAGCTTCTTCCCGGGTACCTGGGGCCTCGGCCTCATCGGTCCCGTCGACGAAGACGACGAGCAGGACCTCATCGACACCATCCTGGCCGTCGGCGGCGGCGTTGCCGACCCCGAACTCGTCCAAACGTTCGTCCACGGCATTCCCCAAGCGATTGACTGGCTCGAGCAAGACCTGGGCGTTGAGCTCCAGCGTCCGCAAAGCGCCAAGAGTGCTCAACAAAAGCAATTTATCCCCTGCTTTGACCACAAGACGCGCATGTGGCGCGGCCTCACCCGCAAGCCCCTTGAGGACGCTCTGACGACCTGGATCGAGTCGCTCGGCATTCGCCTGCTCCCCCGCCATGAGCTTATCGACCTTGTTGAGGACACGAACGGCAGAATAACCGGAACCGTACTCTACGACCTTACCGAAAATCGAATCGTGCCCTTTGCTGCCAAGGCCACGATCATCGCAGCCGGTGGCACAGGCGGCCTGTTCGAGCGCAGCCTTACGTCGGCTGATGTGCTCAGCTCCTCGCAGGCCATCGCACTGGCGCACGGCGCAACACTTACTAATATAGAGTTCATGCAGATGATGCCTGGCTTCATCGAGCCCAAGCGTAACTTGGTCTTCAACGAGAAAACCTGGCGCTACGTGCATGTAGACCAGCCGGTAGATATTGCCGACGACAAGCTGGACGACCTGCTCGAGCAGCGCTCTGGATATGGTCCCTTCACGTCACGCTTGGCCTCCCGCGCTATCGATCTCGTCATCGAACAGGCAGGTGCCGAAGGCCTGGCACTCCACTACGACTTCCCCCGCGAGGATGTCCCAGAGTTTGTGCAGACCTTTGCCACCTGGCTGCAAGACGAGCACGGCATCGCGCCGACCGACGAGATGCGCGTTGCGATGTATGCCCACGCCGCTAACGGCGGCATCAAGATCGATAAGACCGCGCACACGGGCGTTGAGGGCCTCTACGCTTGCGGCGAGGCGACAGGCGGCATGCACGGCGCCGACCGCATTGGTGGCTTGTCAAGCGCCAACGGCATCGTGTTCGGACGCATCGCGGGCGCATCGGCAGCCCTTGCAGCGCAGAAAGAGCCTGAGACAGCCCTGAAGGCGGATATCGCCCTCCCCCGCTACGGCATTTCCACAACAGATGCCGAACGCCTGACACACGGCCTTAAGCACACGATGAGCACCTATTGCATGATCAACAGGACCGAAACAGGCCTATCTGAGGCCCTGCAACAGCTTGAAAGCCTGCAAGACAAGGCCATGGCGCTGAGCAAGCCGCATGCCGATGACAGCGAGATCGCAGCCCTCGCCCGCCTACAGTCGCAGATTCGACTAGCACAGGAAATGGTCAAAGCCATGCGCAAGCGAACTGAAAGCTTAGGTTCGCACTATCGAGCAGACTAAATCGATTCTCACTTTGAGTTTGATCACAACTTCTCAACATGCATCGAGCCCCGTAAGCATGATTCCCCTAAGGAGAACACGCCTACGGGGCTTTAGCCGTGTTTCCCTAAGGGAATCACGGTGCAGATTACTCAGCTCCGCGCCCTTTCGGGTTCGACCCCATGCGAGGTTAACAAAAAAACGACCAGCCTAAGCCAGTCGCTTTAACGATCTTTGGGTGGGCCGTCAGGGGGTCAGCCTGCTGCGCAGGCGGCCGCTGCGGCGCCAAGGCGCCTTGCGCGCTGCGCTGGTAAATGCTTACGCATTTCCTCAGCTCCGCGCCCTTTCGGGTTCGACCCCATGAAAGGTCAACAAAAAAGCGACCAGCCTGAGCCAGTCGCTTTAACGATCTTTGGGTGGGCCGTCAGGGGGTCGAACCCTGGACCTTGGGATTAAGAGTCCCCTGCTCTACCAACTGAGCTAACGACCCAAAGCTAAAGTCCGTTGTGGCGGACTTTAGAGGAGATATCGTGTGGTGGGCCGTCAGGGGTTCGAACCCTGGACCTTGGGATTAAGAGTCCCCTGCTCTACCAACTGAGCTAACGA
>ERZ809207.92-NODE-92-length-65964-cov-6.683109_pt1 | contig 65964 bp, 58 predicted proteins | sample MGYA00520515_ERZ809207 | MGnify/ENA primary metagenome ERZ809207 (study PRJEB31570, sample SAMEA3213009) | Homo sapiens | biome: human-gut; feature: human gut; material: fecal | place: Sweden | collected 2011 ... | reverse complement strand
GTTGAAAAACGCTTTGTCAAGGTTCACGCTACGACTTATTTTCGTAGCAAGGTGCACTGCTTGAGGGTCTTTACACTTAAAAAATAGGGGCCGCTTCGACTTTTTCTGCACAATAATAAAAAAATTTTTCAAAAAACATATAGCGAAATAGAGCGCTTGCATTGCGTCAGTGCATCATAATTCGCTTGCTATTCCTTGCATTTTCTTCTATAATGAAAACAATAAATTCATCTTAGTTCGGAGGGGTCATATGCCATTGCAGAGAGACCAACTGAGTCGCATGACGATTCATGGCTTCAAATCAATTAAAAGCTGCGACATTTCTTTCGGAAAAATCAATGTGCTGATTGGCTCCAACGGTGCAGGAAAAAGTAACTTTATCTCTTCTTTTTCTTTCCTTCAAAATATTCTATCTAAGAATCTTCAGGTGTCTGTCGGCCAAAGTGGTTTAACCTCTCTCTTGTACAAAGGGCGGAAAGTAACGGAGGAAATCGACTTTGAAGTATTCTTTGGACAGAACTCTTATGGTTTTGTTTTGATTCCCACAGACGACAATCGGCTGATTTTCCAAAAGGAGTATTTCTGTTATCATGGGCAATGGGACAATGAGAGCAACATTGGCCGGGGCCATAGCGAATCGAATTGGGAAACCAGTGCGCATAACCAAATTGACGACTATGTGATTCCTATTCTTCGCAAGCAGAATTGGCGCGTGTATCACTTCCATGACACAGGAAAAGGCGCTAGAGTCAAGCAAGAACACAACATCTCCAACAACAGAGTGCTTATGTACGATGCTGCAAATCTGGCGGCATTCCTATATCGGCTAAAAAACCACTTCAAACAGAATTACGAGGAGATTGTGGATACGATCCGTCTGGTTGCCCCATATTTTTCGGATTTTGTTTTGGATCCGCAGGAGGGCAATGAAGAGCAAATTGTCCTGCGGTGGCGTCAGAGCGGCTGTGAGGATATTTTTAATGCCTCTCAGCTTTCAGATGGAACGCTGCGTTTTATTTGCTTAACTACACTTTTGCTGCAGCCGCATGAATTGCAGCCGGCCACTATCATTGTTGATGAGCCGGAGCTCGGCTTACACCCCTATGCGATTACAATCTTCTCTGAGATGGTGCGACAGCTCTCCAACGAAAAGCAAATTATTATTTCAACGCAATCCGTGGAATTGCTAAATGAATTTGATGTAGAAGATGTAATTGTAGTCGATAGAAGCGACAACGGTTCTGAGTTCAGACGCTTAGACTCGGATCAGCTCAAGCTGTGGCTGGATGGAGACTACACGTTGGGGGATCTTTGGAAGAAGAACATTTTGGGAGGCAGACTCTCGAAATGAAAACGATTTATATTTATTGCGAAGGTCCCACAGAAGAATCCTTTATTAACACTGTACTGTATCCTTACTTTTTCGCTCTGGGCATTTATGTACGCCCTATTGTCTGTGAAACAAGGCGAGATGCCAACAGGAAATATCGCGGCGGGGTGAGCCGCTATGCAAAGATCAAAAGCGAACTAATGATTCTTTGCAAAAGCCATCCCCATGAGTATGTAACGACCATGTTTGACTACTATGCGATGCCCAGCGACACCCCAGGTATTGCCGATGCAACCACAGATATTTTTGAACGGATCAACAAAATCGAATCCATTATCAACGAGGACATTGGAGAGCGTAACTGCAAATTCCATTTCATGCTCCATGAGTTTGAAGGGATTTTATTTTCCAAACCAGAAACATTTTCTTTGATTGCCGGAGACGAAGTAGTTACTGCTGTTCAAAGAATTCGCGAAGAATTTGAAACGCCTGAACATATCAACAATTCTCCAGAAACCGCGCCGTCAAAAAGACTGGAGGCGCTGATCCCCGGATATGCAAAAATCAAAAATGGAACACAGCTTTCAGATGCTATGGGGATCCATACAATCATGAAACAATGCCCACACTTCAAAAGATGGATTCAAGACATGGCAGCATGGTAAATTATCAAAATGACTACGACACCAAAGGTAACGCCACGGTCTAAAACGAGATAATCCAAGCGACAGTGCATTCTCTGTGCTATCCGAATCAGCCAAATTTTACGATCTCATTCAGTCGGATTCTTAAAGCTGACTCAGTCAATTTGCGCCATTTAGAAATCCCATCATTGACAAAATGCCATAATTCGTGATAGGAAATGATGCAGCTAAAACATAACGCGATTATGGAGGGATAATCATGATTTACACAAAACAGGAAAAACAGAAGCTGGATCGGGTGATCTCGGTATTTGCGGAACGGCTGAAGGAAAGCGACGCTTTTGACCTTGTCTGGTCGGACAAGGTAGGATACGTCCTGTTGGATATTTCGCCGGACTATAACTATGTGGATACCGCACGGCGCATCGAAACGGCAGCGGAACTGTGCAGACTCATGCTGGAGGATGTTGCGCTGGATGTGCTCCTGCTGACAGAAAACGAACATTCCATAGAAACAGCAGACCCGTTGGAGCGCGCTGAGATCGTGCGCCGTTGGCAGCCGTATTTTGAGCAGCTTCCGGAGTATGAGTATCTTCGGGGAGAACTGATATCCGCGTGGCCGTAAGCCGCTGCTTCCTTGACAACCACAATATCTTGTGGTAAAGTTGGCTTGTAATTGAGATTTGTGCATACTGCTTGCGGTGCGTTTGCCGCAACGTTCGGAGTATTCCGGCTTGCACACGCATTGTCAGGTTTTTACGATTTCCGGTAGAATTGCCATGTCCGCAGGACGGGTTTCTGCCGGATTTCTTTTTTTGGGCGCAACGCCCACAGATTGCGGGAATGACCGCGACGCAGAAGAAGCTGCGCCGCAGGGTATTCCCGCTATTTTTTGCCCAAATGCCGAAAGGCTTTGAGGATATATTTTTTGAGAAAGGCGGTAACCAAATGAAAACAAGAAAGAAATGGCGTCCCGGAGGACGGCAGCGGCAGTCTGCGGCGTATCATCGCAAAGCGGTTCACGAGCGGAAGCGTGTGGTACGGCTGCGGGTGTGGAAGAAGGGAGAAAAGAATGGTGTTGTGGCTGAAGTATGAGCCGCAGGAGTTGGTAGATACAAGTAACCTGAGTAGCGAAGAATGGCTGTCCTATCGACGGCGGGGCATCGGCGGCAGCGACGCTGCGGCGATCCTCGGCATTTCGCCCTGGCGGACAGCACGGGATCTGTACTATGACAAGCTGAGCGTCGTAAAGGCGGACATGGATGAAAACTGGGTTGCGCTGGAGATGGGGCATCTGCTGGAAGATTTGGTTGCGCGGATTTTCGCAAAGAAAACCGGACTGCGTATCTTTCAGCGGAAGGTCATGTTTCAGCACCCACTGTATCCGTGGATGCTGGCAGACCTGGATTACCTTGCGGAGCTTCCGGACGGCAGCAATGCCATTTTGGAGATCAAGACGACAAATTATAACGCCCGAGAAAACTGGTGGTACAACGGCGAGGAGATCGTTCCGGTGTACTACGAATCTCAGGGGCGGCATTATATGTCAGTCATGAATCTGGACAGGGTCTACTTCTGCTGCCTGTATGGAAACAATGAGGATGAGGTCATCATCCGGCATCTGGACCGGGACTATGTCTATGAGTCGGAGCTGATCGCGCTGGAAGATGCGTTCTGGAACGACCATGTGCAGAAGCACCAGCCACCGGACTATACGGAAAGCGGCGACCTCATTTTGCAGAGTTTGCAGAGATGGAAAGGCATTGACCGGAGAGATTTGCCGCCGGCAGCGTTCGGCGCACCGCAGGTCACGCAGATCCACCAGTATTTGCAGCTTCAGGAGGAGAAAAACGCGCTTGCAAAGCAGGTCACACAGTTGGACGCGCAGATGCAGCAGCTCAAGGGTCTGCTGGTCAGCGAGCTGGACGGCAAAGACTGCGCAATCTGCGTGGACGGTGAACAAAACTATGTTATCTCCTACAATCCCATTCGCAGGCAGGGCATCTCCAAGGATAATCTGGTTCGCTTGCGGGAGGTTTACCCGGAGATTTACGCACAGTTTGTGGAAACGTCGGAGTCCAGACGGTTCAGCATCAAAATCGCGGCGCAGCCCGCCGCATAGTGAGGTGAAAAACGAATGATTGCAGTCTATGACAAGCTCATCTACTTCAATGAAGCCAGCAAATACACCATTCTTCGGATGCGCACAGATGATCCGTCTGTGCCGGAAGAAGCCCGTTCCCAATATACGTTCCGTGACCGGATGCTTCGGTTCACCGCTGTCGGCTATGGACTGCCGCAGACGGATTCCGTCAAGCTGGAGATCGAGGGCGACTGGAAAGAGGGCAAGTACGGCCTGCAGCTCCATGTGGAGCACTGGCACGAGCTTGTGCCGCCGACAACGGAAGGACTTCTGAGTTATCTTTCATCGGGCCTGCTCAAAGGCATCGGAGAAAGCACGGCCAGAAGCATTGTCCAACGGTTCGGTACAGATACGCTCGATGTGCTGGAATACCACCCGGAGAAGCTGCTGGAGATCCGCGGCATCACGGAGCAGAAGCTGGAGGAGATCAAGACGTGCTACGCAGAAAGCCGCGCGATGCGGGATATTATGGAGCTGCTGACACCGTTTCAGGTCACGCCTGTGACGGCGATGAAGATCTACCAGCACTTCGGCCCTGCCTGTACGGATATTCTGCGGAAAAGTCCGTTCCGGCTCTGCGAAATATCCGGGTTTGGATTCAGGCGCGTCGATACGATCATCCGCAAGTCTGGCGGCGACCCGCACGATCCGGTTCGTATCCACGGCGCGATGATCTGTGCGCTGGAAAACGCGCGGCAGCACGGGCATCTGTATCTGGAGGTCAATGCCTTGATCACAGAATCTCTGCAATTTCTCAATGAGCCGATCCCACTGCCCCAGATGCAGGTCAGGCGTGCGGAGGTAGAGCAGAAATTGCAGCAGATGGCAGAAGACAACGAGATCGTATCAGACGGAGGGCGGCTGTATCTTCCTCATATTTTTATGCAGGAGGTCGAGACTGCGGCAAAAGCGGCAGCCATGCTCATGGAGAGTACAGAAAAAATTGACGTGACGCTTCCGCTGGAACAGGTCAAACAGAAGCTGGGCCTTCACTTAACAAAGCGGCAGAGCCGCGGCGTTGAGGTGGCGATGGAACGAAATCTCTCCATCATCACGGGCGGCCCCGGCACTGGCAAGACGACAGTTCTGAAAGCTATCATCGAGGTCTACCGGATTCTGCATCCCAAAAACCGCATCGTCCTCGCCGCGCCGACCGGCAAAGCCAGCCGACGCATGGCACAGAGCACCGGGATGCTGGATGCACTGACGCTGCACAGTCTGCTCGGCTTGCAGGGCGATTTTTGCAGCAAGGATAAGCAGGATCAGCCGCTGCAAGTTGACTTTCTGATCGTGGATGAGGCGTCCATGGTGGATATGTGGCTGGCGCATCAGCTGTTTACGCGCTTACAGAAGAACACGAAACTCCTGCTGCTGGGCGACGTCGATCAGTTGGAGAGCGTCGGCGCGGGCAATGTGTTTGCGGAGCTGATCGGAAGCGGCATCGTGCCGGTGACGGTTCTCGATGAGATCTTCCGGCAGACCAAGGACAGCCTGATCGCCCACAACGCCAAATTCATCAACGAGGAAAACAGCAGTCTGTTTTACGGGCCGGATTTTCTGTTCGTCAAGGCAGAAAATCAGGAGGAAGCCGCAGCGCAGATCCAGACGCTCTATCTGCGGGAATTGCAGGATACGTCCATTGGACAGCTTCAGATCATCTCGCCCTATCGGACGGACGGAGAAGCGTCTTCCAACGGTCTGAACGTACTGATTCGGGAAACGGTCAATCCGCATACGGAAAAAATTCCGGAGCTGGCGTTCGGAGAGCGTATCTTTCGCCTGCACGACCGTGTGATGCAGACCAAGAATAATTACAGTCTGGAAGGTTATGATTCCGCGTGTAAGCAGAAATTCAAGGGCGTGTTCAACGGCGACATCGGGAGCATCTGCACGATCCTCCCAGACAAGCTGTGCGTAGATTTTGATGGGCGCATCGTGGAGTATTCCAAAAACCAGCTCGGTGATTTGGAGCTGGCGTATGCCATTACGATCCACAAATCCATGGGTTCGGAGTACGAAACGGTCATCATTCCCATTTTAATGGCGCACCGCATTTTGCTGACGAAGAACCTGATCTACACCGCCGTGACACGCGCAAAGAAGCGTGTGATTCTGGTTGGGCAGAAGCGTGCGCTGTTTCTGGCGATCCACTCCGGCAGAAAGGTCAAACGGAACACCTGCCTTGCCGAACGGATCTTAAAGTACAATCAGGTATTCAGACAAAAGGCTCTGCCGCAGGGCGCGACAGAGCAGAAATTGAAAAAAGCCGGTTAAGTTGAGATGGATGTGCAGAATTTGCGCAGTCATCTCTTATTTTATTTATGGAAGGAGTTCTAAGAAATGAATGACAACAAATCCACCGTGATGAACAACGCCGCCGTGCAGCAGCTGCGCAAGGTGCCGGGCTTTGACCCGATGAAACTCCTGCGCAAAACGATCTCCGTCAAAACCGGGCATCCGGTCTGGAAGCTGGATCTCCGCTATAAGCGGCTCTGGTTCCGTCTGGCCTGCCCGAACGGGAGAATGCTCCTGAAGCCGCTGCGCATCAGCGACCAGCTGGCAATTATCGAAGCGCAGGTTTATTTCAGCAAGGACGATTCGGTTCCGGCCGCCAGCTTTACCTCCGAACAGCGCAGGGAGAATATCCCCGGTGGGGAATTTCTCCGTGCCGCACAGGAGGATGCGCTCAACATGGCGCTGGAAAACGCCGGTTTCGGCATCCAGTTCTGCGACGTGAGCCGCGACTACGGCGGCGAGCTGTTCGGTTCGGAAGTGCCGGTCCAAACGGAAGTCGAAGAAGCAGCTGTCGAGGAAACCAAAGCGCTCATTGCGGAGGAAACTGCCGCAGAAACAGCGCCGACGATGGATATGGATTCTGCGCCCACTGAACAGCACGTTGCGGAAACAACCGCGTCTGATGTGCAGACCGTTACGGACGGCTTTGCGTCCGTTGCGGCAGATGTGCGGCAGGAGCAGTCGGTCAGTGCAGCACAGGAAGAAGTACCTGATCTTCATGTTTTGCCGCCTCAGCAGGAAGAAGCCGCGGAAGAAGTTGCAGAACAGCCGCAGGCTGTGTCCTATACGGCAGATATGGATGTCAGCGAGATCACGCAGCGTATGACGGTGGACGAAGCCAAGGCCGTTGTGGTGCAGATCGGCACCTGCCGCGGCTGGACGCTCGAACAGGTCGCGCAGCGCCGTCCGGCGAGCCTGAAATGGTATCTCTATGGCTGCGATCAGGCGGACAATATTCTCAAAGCCGCAGCGTCCGTTCTGCTGGACAATCTGCAGCAGAAAGCCGGATGAAGCGCCAAGTTTGGATGAAAGGGTGTGGCCGTTATCAGAGCCGGTTCTTCACAGTTTCCGTTCCACATTACAGATATTGCATCGCTGCTGCGGCTCAATATCCGCAGGCGCGGCCCGGATTTTCTGTATGTGGACTGCCCGCTTTGCGGCGATCATCGCGGCAAGCTCTATCTGAAAACGTCACGGGACGTATGGCACTGTAATTACTGTCAGGAATCCGGCGGGATGCTGGCGCTCTATGCAAAGGTCTACGGCATCAGCAATGCGGACGCCTATCGGGAGATCTGCGAAGCGCTTCAAACCGGAGATTACGCGCCAGAGTACCAGAGCTACCAGAACCGGCAGCCGCAAGAAATCGCGCAGTCGGCCAGAGCACCCAGACAGGCAATCCATCAGACGCTTTCGATACTGTTTTCCATGCTGTCGCTGACGCCGAAGCACCGTGCGCATCTGCGTGAGGTGCGCGGCCTGACGGACGACCAGATCGAACGGTTCGGCTTCAAAAGCACCCCGCCGCCTTATCTCTGCAAAAGTTTGACGGCGCGGCTTTTGAAGCAGGGGTGCACCCTGCAGGGAGTCCCCGGCTTTTATATGGCAGAGGACGGCAGATGGACAGTACGATTTGGAACGCGCACGGCCGGGATCTTGATCCCGGCCAGAAGCGCAGACGGACTTGTCTGCGGTGCACAGATCCGGCTGGATATCCCCATCCGGGAGGAAAACGCGCCCGCCGATAAGGAGGGCACGAAGTACCTCTGGCTGTCGTCGAGCAGCAAACCGATGGGGACATCCTCGGAAAGCCCCATCCACTTTGTTGGCGATCCATGTTCCAGAGTGGTCTATGTGACGGAAGGACTTTTGAAGGCGGACATCTGCCATGCCTTGATGAACCGCACCTTTGCGGCGACCGCCGGGGCGAACAACGTGTCCAAGCTGGATGCGCTGTTTGCGTTTCTCAAAAAGAACGGCACAGAGGAGATCATCGAAGCGCAGGACATGGACAAGTATCGGAATGTTCACGTTGAGAAAGGTGCCTCCAAGATCTATCTGATGGCACGAAAGCACGGACTGCAATGCCGCCGGCTGACGTGGAATCCCAACTATAAGGGGTTAGATGACTGGCAGCTTGCGCTCCGGAAGAACGCTGGGAAAGCACCGAAAACAATGACGTTCCGGGAGCAGTATCTGTATGGTGTGTGCGAGGTTTCCGAGATAGACGCCTGCGTGGAACGATGGCACAAGGCACAGCCGGATGGTGTGCCCTTGCAGGCATACCTTGGCTTGCTGGACGAAGAATATCACGCTTTTCTGCAGCCCGGCGGCAACGCACGGTTGGCAGAGCTTTTGAACGCACAGCGTAAGCAGCTCGGCTGCCGCATTTATCAGCTGGAATTTACGGACACGGAGAAGACAAAACCGTTTGCGTTCTCCGGGATCGAAGCGCTCCACAAGGCAGGCTTTCAGCAGCCACCCGCGAGCGAATACCGGCTGGTGCGTGATGAAGCGATATTTTGCCCAAAAGATGAGCCGGACTTGGCTATTCTGGAGCGTGTATTTGACCGCTATAACGGCAAGCTGCCAGCAGATTATCCGGGGCGCTGCATTGCGCCGTCTGATGTGCTGGAGCTGTATGATGTGGAAAAGCGGCGGTACTACTATCGGGATATGAAGCAGTTCGTACCGGTGGCGTTTTCTCCGCTGCTGGCGCGGCCAATACAAAAATGAAGGGAGACAGCATATGAGAAAAATTACGGTTCTGGATTTCGCAAATCAGATCGGTATTCTCAGCGACGAGGTTCCTGTTGTTGTGAAAACGGACAGAAAGGTCATTGGACGCTTCTGCTGCTTATATGAAATACCGGAAACGGCGATGCCGGGGGTGCTTGAAGCGAAGATCGACCATGTCATTCTGCGTTCCGACGAGATCACGATTCAGGTCAAGCCGAAAGCGGTCAGCACAAAAATATAGATTGGAGTGTGTACTATGGCAAACTATTGCTGCACGATTCGGACAAATTACTTCCATGTAAAAGACGAGACGAAATTTCGTTCGCTCATGGAACAGGTGTATGGCTCTGAGGATACGATCGAAGTATGGGAAAAGCGCGATGACGGAGGCAGCACGATGTTCGGCTTTGGCTGCTATGGCGGTATTGCGGGAATACGGGATACGGATGAGGATGACGACTTAGAGGAAACCGCATTTGACAGATTCCTTGAAAAACTGCAGCAGTGTGTTGCAGAGGATGATGCCGTCATTATCTTGGAGGCAGGAAACGAAAAGATGCGTTACGTCGTTGGTAGCGCGTTGATCCTTACCAGCAAAGTGTGTGAATTCCTGGATATTGCAGAACTTGCCGAAAAGCGGGCGGCGGAATTACTGGCGACCCCGTCATGGAAAACCAAACTCATGTATTGAAGTATGCCGCAGAAAGAGAATAATGCGATGGAAAACCTAAGCACATTTTGCCGCAGCCTTGGTGCGCACGTCCGCGAAGTGCAGGACGGCGCCAGCTTTACGGCAATGCTCTGGGAGGGCGCGGACAGCGTCAGCGAACGCGACGCCGCTGAGATCCAGAGGAAAATCAAACGAAAGACCGCAGAATATCCGGGATTCGTGTGCTACTGCTTCGACGCATTCAGCACGCTGATCTATCGGGTATAACACATGAATGGGCGCAGCAGGATCGCTGCGCCCATTTTCTATCAGAAAGGAGCTTTATCATGGGCGTATTTTCAGAGCTTGATCTGGAAAACCAGCAGACAGAATTGGACGGACACGATTCCAAAACGGCAGAAATGCAGACCTTGCAGGCAAAGCTGATCCAGCAGCACGAGCAGAAAAAAGCTGCCGCCGCTGCGGAAGTGACGAGCAAAGAACCTGCGGCGGAGTTGGTTGCCAAAACGGAAGCAGAGCAGGAAGATCCTGCAGCAGCGGAAGCAGAAAAGCGCCGTCGGCACGAGGAAGCAGAAACCAAACGGAAAGCGGAATGGGAGCGGCAGCAGGCGGAAAAGCGTATTGCTGAACAGGCTGCGCTTGCAAAAATCGAGCAGATGAGCGAGACGGAGCTGATAAAAGCATCAATGGAACGCATGAAAAAAGAAACCGAGCGGCTGACGCGGCGGAACCTCAAGGAGTGTGTTTCCGAGTATGTGCAGACGCTCTGTCTCAGTGATCCGGCGTTCGCGCGGATGGTCATGCACCCGCGCAAGAGTATGGCACATTGTCTGCAATTCATCAACCGGAAAGCGCGGGAATATCTGCTTGCGGAAATGAAGGATAACGGCATAGAGCCGCAGCTAAACGGCATTTACGGCGGCGATGTGCCGGAGGATACCTGTTATGACTGGGCAGAGGAATATTTCCGGGATGCAAACTCCGAAGAGGATGAGATCAAGGAGGAACCGTTTGTTCCAAAACCGTATCCGGGTGCGCCAGTCAAATCCAAGCGTCAGCCCAAAAAGGAGAAGACAAAAGCTGAGACAAAGACTGCAAAACCGGAGCAGGTCATTCAAATGCCGCAGCCGGAGAAATCGCCCGATGAAGAACAGTTTTCTATGTTTGATCTGATGGGAGGCATGGCCGGATGATCGCTTATAAAGGAATGTGCCCAGGTATGGTCTGCCTTGGCTATCAGCTAAAGATGGGCTTGAATGTAACGGAACAGGCAAATTGTCAGGCGAATGGGTTTCATTGCGCGGCAAACCCGATGGACTGCCTGCGCTATTATGGGGATTTTCAGAACTCGGAATACTATCTGGTTCGTCCGTGCGGCGATCTGGATGAGGATGCGGTAGATTCCAGAATCTCCTGCACGCAGCTCTGGGTGCTCCGAAAGCTGAACCCGCAGGAGTTTTTCCTGCATGCGCTTGCGTATATGGCAGACCATCCGCAGATGCCGGATGGCTGTGATGTCAAAAGAGAACGTGCGCAGGCATGGAATGGCTACGCCGTCGTGCGCGGCAAGCACCCGCGCGCAAAGGGCAAGCTCGGAGATATTCTGGCATTTGCCAGAGAAGCTGTGAACGGACCGAAGATCGAGCATCTTTCGCTGTGCGTGATCGACGGCAAGGAGCATCTGCCGGATACCTGGTATGACGACAATTTTGAAGAATGTGAGGCGGCATAAACGAATGAAGCGAAAAGAATTAAAAAAACTGCCCGTTCTGCGGGCAACGACCGCGATGCTGAAACAGGCGGAAAAAGAAACGATGATACCAATCGGATATTTCCGAAAAGAACTGCGCTATGAACACGAGCACTACGCCAGATGCAAACAATTTGACCGGATTCTGAAGGTCGCGATCTATCTGACGAAAAATCTGGTCGCCGGCGGCAGAAAGCCGGTGTATGAGCTGTTTCTCGACTATGACGCACAGGATTTCCTGACATACAGCTTCGCAGAAAAGAAGTGGCGTGCTGCAATGCTCCACAATTTACCGCAGCAGGGATTTGGCATCTATGACGTGCAGATCTCATCCCGTGATTCCGCTGTGATCAGCCAATATCTGCATTCTAAATGGGGTGCGATTGTGGCGATCCGGGAGTTTCAGGAAGGGATTCGGGAAAAGCAGCTTCTGGCCCGGCACAAGAAAGAAACTGATCCGTGGGATGCGGCAATGGCGCTCGTGCCTCCGCTTCCGAAGGACTGGGCCAGATGGGTCAGCAAGGTCGGCGTTGAGCGGAATTATATGTTCTATCGGTACCAGCGCGGCGGTGCAAAAACCGGCTACTGCAGCTACTGTGACCGCGAGGTTCCGATTCGGAAGCCGAAGCACAATGCGTTTACCAGATGCCCCAGATGCAGAAAATCGGTGCAGTTCAAATCCTTTGGCAAGATGGGCTGGCTGCGTACAGGGCGAAATATCATGTATTTGATGCAGCCCTATCCGGGCGGCTTTGTGATCCGGGAGTTCTGGGCGGAGCGTTCCTACAGCAAGAAAACATACCGGAATGTTGAGGCATTTTGCCATGAATTCCGCCGTGCGATCTTCGACGCGGGTACAAACCCGACGCAGGCATTTTACTGGGGTGTTTATAAGCAGCGCGCATCGCGTTGGATCAAAGGCTGTAACTGCTCTATCGGTTATATGGGAAACGAGAGCGGCCGCGTGTATGGAAAAACGATCCCGTACCTTGCCAAAACCTGCTTGCAGTGGACCGGCCTTCCGGAATTGATTCATGCAAACATGAAGACAGACCCGGAAAAATATCTTGTCGTACTGAAAAAGATGCCGGATTTGGAGCAGTTGGTAAAGGCAGGTCTGTTCCGGCTTGCGGTGGAATGCACACAGGATTACTACGGCATGGAACGGATTTTCCAGAGAGCACCTGCACAAAAAGGGCTTGCGCCCAAACTTGGCCTGAATCGGCTGGAGCTTGCACGGCTGCGGAAGAATCAGGGTGGGCGTGCATTTCTGGAATGGCTGCAATTTGAAAAGCAGGCAGGAGGGCCGATCTCAGATTTTGCGATCCAGTGGATGTGCAAAGAGCATATTGACCCGCAGCAGCTGCAATTCATTGCAGATCGGATGCGCTATGGGCAGATCCAGCATTACCTGAACAGGCAGATGCAGGAACTGAATTTGAGCAGCGAACGTGTCATTGAACTGTGGCGGGACTACCTTTCCATGGCGTTCCGCTTCGGTTATGACACAAACGACCCCATCGTGTATCGTGTACGCAAACTTCAGCAGCGGCATGACGAATTGGCCGCCCGCGGAGAGGAAAAGCAGTTGACCCTTCGTGCCGGAGAGCTCCTTCAGACATATCCGCATATAGAACAGAATTTGCAGGCGATCCGGGAAAAGTTTGCGTTTACAGGAAAACAGTTCCAGATTCAGGTTCCAGATAAGCTGGAAGATATTTTCATGGACAGCCGGAAGCTCTGCCACTGCATTGCCAACAGTGATGTCTATTGGGAGCGTATGGAGCGCAGGGAAAGCTATCTGCTGTTTCTGAGAAAGACAGCCGAACCGGACACCCCCTATTATACCGTAGAGGCAGAGCCGGGCGGCACGGTACGGCAGGTCCGCACCCAGTATAATCGCCAGAACGATGATATTGGCGAGGTGCGCGCATTCCTGAAGATCTGGCAGAAGCAGCTTGCCAAGCGGCTGACGCAGAAAGACAAGCAGCTTGCGGCCGACAGCCACGAGCTGCGCATCAAAGAACTGGTGCAGCTGCGAAATGATCAGGTCACGATTCACACGGGCGACCTTGCAGGTCGTCTGCTTGTGGATGTGCTGACAGAGGATCTGATGGAAGCGGCATAACAAAAACGGAGTGGGAGCGCAGCGGCGCTTCCACTCCCATAGAAAGGACTGAAAACATGGATCATATCACAGAAGCGTTTTACAACGTCATGTACCAATACAGGTTGACCTTTACGCCGGACGGCGTGCAGGCAAACCTCAATCAGTGGCGGCAGCAGAAAACACCACTTCTGGAGCTGTTGCGCCGCCACCCGAACTGGCGGGAGCAGGAGCTTGCGGTTGTGTTCGATCTATCCGAACAGCGGCAGCTTGACCGGGCCTGCGTGGACGAAACAAAATTTGAAATGTTGACGCTCGCGGAGGAAGCGGGATTGACCGGCGAACGGCTGGAAGAATTTCGGGATGCGCTCGACGCTGCGACGGCGGATTATGCGACCGTTCCGGATGAATCCCGGCTGCCGGTGATCCGGAACCGCGGACATATCAAGTGCGATTCCGGCATGAAGGCAAGCCGCATCATCAACCGGCTGTGCGCAAAATTCGGCATCGACCAATATGAAACAGAGCGGGAGCTTGGACACGGGGATACGCTCCATACCGCACGAGTCAAGCCCTACAACGCGGTTTTCGCGCGGCTGGCTGACGCGCTCAATCCGGTGCGGATTAGCAAGACCGGCGTTCTATCCGTTCATCCGTGCGACTTTTTGGAGATGTCAGCGAAGAAAAACGCATGGCATTCCTGTCACTGTTTAGCAGACGGTGGATGGCGGGCCGGCTGTCAGTCTTATATGGGCGACGGCGTGAGCATGGTATTCTTTACGGTCGACGATGAGGTCAAGGATCACTTTTATCGTGCACGGCGGCTGACCCGGCAGATCTTCTGCTATCGTGATGGCGTGCTGCTGCAATCGAGGTTGTATCCGCAGAATGACGACGATGTACGGAAGCTCTACCGGAGCATGGTGCAAAGCGTGATCGCAAGATGCCTTGGCCTGCCGAATCTCTGGAAAACAAATACGACAATTACGGAAATTCGGTCTTATTGGACAACCGCGCAGGGCAGCCTGCATTACACGGATTACGAGAACGGCTACGCCGCGCTGTCGCTGATGAAAGGCTATGGAGACTATGGGCATCTGGATATCGGAAGCGCGGCGCGCTGCGTCGGTTGCGGTCAGCCCCATGGTCGCTGCAATTCGACGCGATGCGGGGAATGTGAAGAACTGTGCGTCTGCAAGGCGTGCGGGAATCTGGTTCCAATGGACAGCGGGCATTACATAGACGGCGACGGTTTTTATTGCGCCGACTGTGCGCAGCCCTGTTCCTACTGTAGAAATCCGGTGCAAAAAAGTGAGTTAAGAGCAGCCATGAACAGACGAGGACGCGCAGTTTTTCTTTGCCCATCCTGCGCAGAGCGGGAACTGGAAAGCTGCAGTGCCTGCACAGCAAATCATCATTGCGCAGATCTGCGCGCAGTTATGTTCTGCAATAGAAGCCGATACGCCAGAATCAGATTGGAGGAACAAAATGCGTAAATTATACGAGCAGTGTTTGAGCCAGACACAATTTTCTGTGCTCAATTTTGAGCAGATCTTTCAGCTTTCGCAGAAGCGTCTCAAACGGGAACTAAAAGCGGAACTGATTGCAAGCGGATATACCGTGCAAAGGCAAAAGGGTTTTTTATATGCAGCAGGTACGCTCCCTGTTCTGCTGGTTGCACATCTGGATACGGTTCATTATGACCCGCCGGAGACGATCTGCTATTCCACAGACGGAACAGTTATGATGTCACCGCAGGGAATTGGCGGTGACGACCGGGCCGGCGTTTACATGATTCTGCGGCTCATTCAGGATCTTCATTGTCATGTCCTGTTTTGTGAGGCCGAGGAGACCGGCGGTCACGGTGCAAAGGCGTTTGTGCAGTCAGGAATTGTCCCGAAGGTCAATTATATCGTGGAGTTTGACCGCATGGGCAGCAATGACGCGGTGTATTATAATTGCAAAAATGAGCAGTTTGAGCAGCATATCTGCAGCTTCGGCTTTCAGACGGCGTTTGGGAGCTTCAGCGACATTTCCATTCTGGCTCCGAAACTTGATCTTGCTGCCGTAAACCTCAGCACCGGCTATTATAACGCGCACCGGGTAAATGAATTTGTGCGTCTGGATGAAGTGGAGAAGCTGATCGACCGTGTGAAAAGTCTGCTGCAAGCAGAAACGGGCCGCTTTTCCTATTCTGACAGACAGTTACCGTGCAATGCACAAATGGAGTGGACGGCCCCGCAGCGGAAAAGGCTGCAGGCCCTGTCTAACGAACATATTGTAGAGGTCAACCATCAGGCGATTGCCGACGGCCGCGGATATTATATGGACGGAAGCGGCAGGATTTATCTCTATCTCGACGAATGCGACCGCATGGTGCATATCCGAGATGCGGAAGCAGTCTACCCGGACGGGTCTGACGCTATATATCAGGTTGGCCTGGCGAAAGAATATAAAACCATAGAAATGGAAGAAGCCATGCGTCTGCTGGAGCAGGAGCGCGCGGCGGGATAATATGCCGCCCACCCTGCAAACAGGCATCCATCTGCTTGCAGGGTGGGCATACTTCTGATATAATAACTAAAGTTGTAAAGGAGGCGGGACGATGATAAACGGATGGATCATGAGCGGAGATACTGCGGTTGCGTCCTTTCATGGCAGAGTTGTAACACCGATTCTGCCGGAGCGATGCCCGCTTTGCTTCCAAAAGGGTGGAGACCTCGAAATGTGGCTGGAATCAAGAGCCATTGACCGTCACCGCACAAACAGCAGAATACTGAAGCGGATTTTGCGTCTTGGCGATACATCCGATCTGAACACGGCGCTCCATGTGCACGGCGCGACGATCACAGATAATTACTGGGTCAAGACAGCGGATGAAGCTAATCTTACATGGGCGGATGTTGGCTTCCGCGAGAATTATTTTGCCGACCTCGCGCTCAGCGGCCGGTTCAGCAGCATCGCAAAGAATTACACGTCCGAAGAGCTGCGCACGGCAACGCCAGAGTTGACGAACATCGGCAGCTATGAAAAGTGTTGGCGGCAGCAGGATGGCCATTGGGTCATGGTGAAAAGCGGAACGCTGGAAGAACATTTCTCCGAGATTTTCACGGCGACGCTCGGCAAGCATCTCGGCTTCGATATGGCAGAGTATGCGCTGAGCGGCGCGTATGTCGTTTCAAGGGATTTTACGGAGGGGCGGCTGAATTTTGAGCCGATGGCAAATCTGGTGCAGGATAACGAGGACTATGACTTCAATTACGATGTCCTGCAAAATTTGAATCCAGCGCTTTTGAAATCGTATCTGGATATTCTGTTCATGGACGCGCTGGTATTCAACGTTGACCGCCATACGCAGAACTACGGTCTGCTCCGCTCCCGTGAGACGGGCGAAATTCTCTCGATGGCGCCAAATTTTGATAATAACATGGCGCTGATTTCCAGAGGCTACGCAAGCGACCTGAGTAACATCGCAAATCCGCTCATTGGGCAGTTCCGGGAGCTGCTGCAAGAGAAAAGTATCCAATATCCTGTTCCGAAGCTGACAAAAGAGACGTTGGAGCGTATCGCAAACGAAACCATGCCAGACGCAGAGATCCGCAGAGACTACGTTGCCCAGTTCGTCTGGCAGAATTATGAGTGCCTGTGCGCAATGTAAGCAGGAGACGAACCGGCAGTACACTTCAACATGTGCTGCCGGTTTTTTGTGTGCCTTTTGTTGAACCTGCCGTACTCCATACGTATAAGAAAAGTACGGGAGGTAAAATACAATGCTAATTTCTATTGACCACGGGAACAAACAGGTAAAAACGATCCACCACGCGCCGTTCACATCGGGCTTGGTATGCAGCGAGGTACGGCCATTTGGCGGAGAAACGCTGACCTATCAGGGAAAGTACTATACGCTCACAGACCAGCGGATTCCATATCGCCGGGACAAAACGGAGGACGAACGCTTCTTTGTGCTGACGCTTTTTGCAATCGCGTATGAATTGGAAGCCGCATCCTTCTACGGAGCGTGCCCAGTGCGGGTGCAGCTTGCGGTCGGCCTGCCGCCGGCACATTATGGCGCGCAGCAGAAACGGTTTGCAGAATACTTTCTGAATCGAGGGACGGTCAGCTTCACGCTGCATGACAAGCAGTACGAGATTCTGATCGACGAGGTCAGCTGCTATCCGCAGTCGTATGCCGCAGCCATTACCGTATTCCAGACGCTGCAAAGCAGCCCCAGGGCGCTTATCATTGATATTGGCGGCTTCACAGCGGATTATTTGCTGCTCCGGAACGGCGAGGGCGACCTGAGCGTCTGCGATTCGCTGGAAAACGGCGTGATCCTGCTCTATAACCGGATCAAATCGCGCGTCGCGGCTGAACAGGACTTGCTGCTGGACGAGGCGGAGATCGACGCGATCCTGCTTGGCAGAGACAGCGGACAGCCCGATGCGGTATCGCAAATCGTCCAGTATCAGGCACAGGAATTTGTCAGCGATCTGCTCAGTTCGCTACGTGAACGGATGCTGGAGCTGAAAAGCGGGAAGGTGATCTTCACGGGCGGCGGGGCCGTCCTGCTCCGACAGCAGATCGAAGCGTCGGACAAAGTGCGCGAGCCTATTTTCATTGAGGACATCGCCGCAAACGTGAAGGGCTACCAGCTGCTCTATCAGGCGGAACGGATCGGTAGACACAATGGATATTAAAAAAGATCCCGGAAAATTCACGATCCGCTTCTGTATGTCCGACCCAAGGCAAAAGAGGGCCGTCGAGGAATTGAACGCCCAGGGGCGCTTGAAGGCACAGTTTCTGACCAATGCCATTCTGCATTACGTTGGAATTGAAAACGGCAGCGGTGGCCCCTCACGGGCCGAGCTTGAAGCAATCGTCCGTTCCATACTGGAAAACACTCCTCGGTCAAGCCAGACGGCTGGAGCGCCAGCAGAAAGCAAGGTGTGCGCCAATGCGGCACCGAATACATTCTTAACAGAAGAAAACCTCAATACGATTGCGGGCACGCTGAAAGCGTTCCGCAAATAATGTCAGCTACAGAATCTCCACAGAAGATTTGCAGATCTTCTGTGGAGTTTTTTATAAGTACACCAGCGCAGTGGGTAAACGGACATTTTAAGACTATTATAAAGTATGATTGCCTCCGACAGTATAAAAATCAAGATAATATGAATTTATAAAGGTATATCTACCTCTATACATTTCTGTATCATTTTAAACGTGCCAGTTAAAATATAAGTAGCATTTTTTAGAAGCTGAGGTGGCGTATGTCCGTATCGTACAAAGTAATTGGCCGGCATATTCAAGAAGCGAGAAAACGAATGAAATTGACACAACGGGAAATCGCAGAAAAACTGAATATGTCTGATACGTATTACGGAAAGATCGAGCGCGGTGAATGCCGCACAAATTTGGAACGCCTGGCTCAGATCAGTGTGCTGCTGAATGTCCCGTTGGAGGATCTGATCAGCGGCTGCATGGAGAATGCTGTGCCGAGCAATGCGGACAATCCGCAAAAGCTCAGTCTTGCCAGGCAGTTTTCAGAAATTGCCTACGGCTGCTCGGAGAAAAGCCGCAACCTTATGCTGCGTGTATGTAGAGACATTGCGCAGGCTGACAGAGAATAAAATACAGATTCCCCATTGCCCGTTCGTTTGAGCGGGCATTTGCTTTTCACAGCGGTGCGGTCAACGATGGAAAAGCGATCATATCCAGCAAAGTCCGGAGGCGTAAACACAGACCGTGAGCAATGATCCCGCAAATACCAGCTTCTCCGTATATATCCGCTGTTATAGCATCTATGACTCTCAGGCTCCGCCGCATCGAATCTTTCCACGGTGCAGAAATCCCCCGTATCCGTCTGTTTTGTCCGAACAACAGAACAGATCAATACGGAGGATGCTATGCAATATAGAAACAGCGGAGCAAGCGAAGAACATGTGATTCAGAACCAGTTTACCGCATATTTGCTGGTGGCGCTGCGGCGAAGAAAGAGCGCGTTTCTTTCCCGCCGCGATAGCCACCAGCAGCATGAACAGCCTATAAAATCAAGCGACAATGTGTTTGCGTCCACTTATGACATGGAAGACGCAGTATGCAGGGCGCTTGATCTGCAGACCGAATATGCCGCACTGATGCGACTTCTGGAAAAGCTTCAGGAGCGTGACAGACTGATATTTCTTTCCAGAGCGTTGGAAGAACGCTCATTTGCAGAGTTGGCCGACGAATTTCATATAGGCTATAAAGGAGTAGCCGCGATTTATTACCGCACGATCCAGCGAATCAAAAAAGAAATGGAGGAACGATAATGAATTTCCTGGAACTGCTGATCTGTGCCAAAGCCGGAGACAACGAAGCTGCTGAACGCATCCTGACGATGTATCAGCCTATTTTGGTGAAGGAATCTGTCCTTGATGGAGCGCTCGACGAAGACCTGTATCAGGAACTTTGTCTGCAGCTGTTTCTTTGCATTCGGAAATTCCGTATTTAATCATGTCTAAACAGGAAGGATGCCTCTTTCGGGGCATCCTTCTTTTCATATGGCAGATACGCAAATGGAATCCACTCAGCTGCAAGAGATAGCAGTAATATATAAATAGTGGAAAAATACCCCGAAAACTTTTCCCAAAGTATAGCACTTGGGGATCGTCGATTGAATTTCTCTGTAATTTCAGGGGTCTTCGGCGCATTGACCAGAATGTCTGACGGCGAATGAGCTTTACGAACAAATATCAAGGAGCGCAATTTTCTGAATGGCACGCCGCTTGGATTCCAAGGACGGATGCACGTACAACTTTAGTGTGGTGCGAACGTCCGCATGGCCCAACAGCTCGCTCAGACTTTTGACATCCATGCCGGTCTCGATGCAGCGTGTTGCGAATGTGTGACGCAGCACATGGAAATTTCGGCAGCGGATGCTGCATCGCTTCAGGAAACCGTTGAAATAGTAACGAAGTGTACGCGGCTCCATCGGCTTATCCGTCCGGCCGGTCAGGATATATGCGTGTTCAGGCAATCCGCGGACCGCGGTTTTCAGATAGCAAAGCATGTCCGATGTGAGCGGGATCACGCGCTCCGAAGCGTCGCTTTTCGGCGTTTGCACCAGCAGTTCCGTTTTCGTGCCTGTCTGAACCCGCTGTACAGCACGTGAAATATCTATCGTACCGGCTAAAAAGTCGATATCGGATACCTTCAGCGCACAGATCTCGCCAATTCGCATCCCGGCGCACAAGGCCAGCAGGATGGCGATATTCTTTTGATTAGGTATGTCTCGAATATTCCTTGCCATCCGCTGCACCTCCTGCTCCGAAAAGACACGCACACGCTTTTGTTTGTATGACGGAAGCGGCATATTCAGAGCATCCGTGTAAATGTGTAGCTCTTTCTGCGCAAAGCGGAGCGCACTTTTAAGCAGTACGGCCAGATCCCGTACACTCTTTTCAGAGAGCGGGCCGCCGGTGCGCAGGTTTCCGCATCTTCGCTTCTCGGCCAGATACCCAGAAAGTTCTTTCGCCGTCAAACCTGCGACGCGCCGCTTTCCGAGCTTTGGAAGAATATGAAGGTCAATGACGGTTTTGTAGCGGGCATATGTGGACGGCTTCACATCCGCATGATCTAGGAACGATTCAAAAAGCTGATTTACCGTCAAAACGGATGTCCCGGTGCTGCGCGGAACGGCGTCAGGCGTACACGCCCGAAGTCGCTCACGGATCTTATTCCGAACGTCTGAGCAGCTCCGTCCATAAACGGATACATATTGCGCGCGCCCGTCCGGCTTCCTGCCGCAGATATAACGGCCCTCCCAGCGTCCATCCCGACGCTCATAGATGTTTTCACCTGTGTTCGACAAGAGAATCCTCCTCCCCAATAAAATGCTGTTACCAGAATGCTGACGGCGAATCGACTTTTTTGCAAACCACGAAACCAACAAATTCCCTGAAATTGACGAACGAACATTTGCCTATCCAATATTTTTTATCGTTTTACTTGAAAATGAGAGGGAATCAGATTGACAATTTTCTGCCATGTTGTATAATATGAGTGAAATAAGGCGAAAGTCATGGAACTCGTCTGGTTTCAAAGTGCTATACTTTGGGAAATGCGAATGCCGTATTTTCTATTTTAGTATGGCACGGTGAGCAAAGTGTAATACTGCTCAATTTTACAATTTCATATCGTTGGTTTTTGTTTGCTGAGGATGTGTAATCACAGGTCGCGGCCATGATTGGACTGAGCTTGTGATGAAAGAGGAAGGCTGTGCGCATTGGGAGTGTGCGCGGCTGCTCGCCCGGAGCCGTAAGGATGAGCAAGATTCCAAAGTGCTCCGCGGGGAAGCGTAAGACAGCGCTTGTTCGCGGGTCATGTGGCCGAAAGGCCGCCATTGTGGGGTTCCCCATGAGAAGGTAGGAATCAGAGCGCGGATGCGATCTGCATCCATAGTCCGAGTCGGAAGAATTGCTATTCTCGCTGCATGGGATTCTGTCTGGTTTATGATCCCGCGACGTGCAGGAGGCGAACAAAAACGTATAGTAGATGGCACGATGATCTATCTATTGTACTTGGCACGGGCGTCAATTTGTTTCCCTTTACGGGCAAATTGCGCCTTTTTTGTGTCAATCCAGATTATCCCACCATAGGGGTAGTATGCGAAAAAGTACGATAGGAGGAGCATCATGCACGACGAACAACAACGCCAGCCTGCACAGCAGCCGGACGCACGCACCCAGCAGGTATTGAACCGCGTCAGGCACATCATCAACAAGAAGAACACCCAGTTTATTCTCGACCACCAGCACGACAGCCTTGCGGCGCTGTCATTGTACCTGCGGGACTGCATGGAGGACATCGGCCACCCGCCCGCGCGGGTGGAGGTTATCGGAGGCGATTTCCTGGAATACCGCTTCGGCTCGTGGCAAAAGGCGCTGCGGAGCGTCTACGACGGCAAAGCCGCCGAATTCCTGAAAAATCCCCCGGCGTTCGCGAACCGGAAGATCGTGCGCGACCTCTGCGCGGCAGCGGGGGTGCGGTTATGAAGGACAAGCCGTTTTACTATCAGGATAACCGGGCGCTGCACGAACGGAAGATGAACGAGGCCGCGCGGTTAGAGATATCCAGACGGAACATTGAATTCATACTGGAGCACCAGAAGGATTCGGCAGCTGAGCTTGCCAAATATCTGCGGCGATGTCAGGCGGAGCTGGGGCACGTCCCGGCGCAGTCTGAAATCCTCGGCGGCGATCTGCTGGCCCTTCGCTTCGGCTCGTGGGTCAACGCGCTGGCCTACAGCGGCTTTCCGGTCAGCACTGGCCCGGCCGTGAGCAATTTCCCGCTGGAACGGACAGCGCTGTTCCAGGCGGAGTATGAACGCCAGTCCGCACTGCACGCACAGGCGAAAAAAGACCGCAAAAAAGCGGCCGAGGCCGCCCGGCGAGAGCAGAAGTCCGAGAAAAAGAAAGCGAAAAAGGCGGCAGAAGCCGCGGGAGGCGCTGAATGAGCGGCGCACAGGGCCGGTTTGACGGCGGACAGGTACGGGAACGGATCATCCGCACGCGCGTCAACGCGGCGTTGGCCGATCTGCCGCCCGCGGTGCGGAAGCTCCGCTACGACGAAGAATACAAGCGGCAGACGGAGCTTTACAATCAGGAACGCAAGGAGAAACGGCGCGCCAGAAGCGCGCGAAACTCATAACGGATACGATCTGTTCGGGAACAGATTTGTATAGGCCAGCGGCCCCATCCCCCTGGGGCGGCTGCCGACGCGCCGGGAGGCGCACCGAGTCTCCCCGGCTCTGAATTGGGAACGCAGAGCCGGGGAACCCCCAAACGCATATCCTGCGCACCATTTGTTGTCTACAGTCTTCGGCTGTGACATAAACCCGGTACAGCACTGTTTCTCGGCTGTATTGGGAGAACGTGAGAAACGAATCTTTGCGAAAAACGAAAGGAGTTTCAGGTTATGAAACGGACAAGCAGAGTTTTAGCAATCCTTCTGGCACTCGCAATGCTGCTCAGTGTAACAGCATTTGCAACAGGAACCGCTGCATCGTGGTCAGTCTTTGGTGGCAATGCCGATCACAATGCAGTGGTAGACAACGCACCTACTACCGGTGTTACAGTAACAAAAATCAATCTTTTGAATTCGAACAGCGGTTGGGATGGCGTTGACACCGTTCCGCTCATGCAGACGGTTGGCAACGTAACCTACGCTTATGTTCTCTATGATGGACACGCAGATGGATGCACACTTGCAAAGATCAATTGCAGCGCAAATACACCCTATGTCGTTTGGCACAAGCAGCTTGAGAGCAAAAGCGGGTTCCAGCTCTCCACGCCGCTGCTGGTGCAGGGAAGCAATGACAACAGCGAAGCAGATGATGTGATCTATGCGGCAAGCAACAGCGGTGCTGTTTATAAGATCACAGGTCTTCAGGCAAGCGACACCGATGCAACCGGTGTGGAAGCCACAAAGATTTACACAGTCTCGAAGGGCCAGATCAACACTCCCATTGTGAGTTATGGCGATTATATTTATTTTGGCACTTGGGTTGGCAATGGCACCATTGAAGGCAGCACGGAGCCGGGCCGTTATTATCAGGTGCAGGTTGCAAACGTTCCGAGTACCTCGGATGATAGTTACCCGGTTCAGTCTGTATCCTCCATTTACAAGGGCTTCTACTGGGGCGGTGCAGTTGCTGTTGGCGAAAAGGTTTACTTCTGCGGCGACGGCGGCTATCTCTATTATCGTCCCATGGGAGACGGCTTTGGCACAACGGCGGATACGGATATCTATGCCACCAGCATCTCTTTGCCCAGCGTTGATGGAAATGCCGCTGGCGATGTACGCTCTACCATTATGACCAAGGACGGCAAACTGTATTTTGCGTCCAAGGGCAGCAGCATCGGTAATGTTTATTGCTACACTATTGGCAGCAACGGTGTACCGGCATTTTCGTGGGGCGCGAAGCTGAGTTGCACAATTGGTAACGATACATATTCCGGCAACTGCACTTCCACGCCTGTTATTGCAGATAGCGGCAACATCTATGTCGGCTTCTACAGCGGCTTTAGCGCGGGCGGCCTGATGAAGATTACCGCTCCTACCTCTGGCACAGTTGGAACAGCCAGCCTGATTACAGTAGAGGGCGCGGCATTTACGCAGCCTGTGCAGTGCACTCCGGTCGTATATACGGACGATGGCATGGATTATTTCTACTTCAATACGAACTCCGGAACTGGCGCTGGCTATTGTTTTGCGGTTCTTCCTGACGAAACAGACGCTGTAGAGATGTGGAAAACTGACAATGATACCTATGCTCTTGGAGGAATGGCAATTTGTAATGGTTATGCCGTATTTGGAAACGACTATAACCACCTCTATATTGTGAAGTAATTCAAAATAGCTTTATGCCATAGGTAAACCCGGCAGGCGGGCAAGCCGCAGACCCCAACTTGCCCGCCTGCTTCCACAATGGATATGAGCCTTACCACTATTGTAATACTGAGGACAGGCTCATTGTTGAGGTTAGAGTATATGAGAAGAAGTATCGCTGTACTTCTGTGTATTCTGCTTGTGCTATCGCTGCTACCCATTCAGATTTTTGCATCTGACAACGATTGCGCTTTTACAGTCGAAGGAATTCCTGAAAGCATTGATTATAGCGTTAAAGCAGTTTATACAGACACGAAAAAGAATACTGAAGATTATTCCATCACGAATGGACAATTTCCGCTAAAAAAAGATGGAAAATTTTTTTATCAACTGGTTTTTTCACTTCCAAAAGTGGCGGGATTGGAACTGAAAAATGTAGCATTTAAGGATTATAAGCTGTCAGCGGATAACTCATCCATTAGCTTTACAGGGAACGGAATCAGGGCGCAGATGCGATGGGCCGAGGATGCACAGAATTATACTGTTGGCATATATTGCACACTTGCCATGGAAAAATTCTGTACCCCTGCTGCCCAGTATATAGATGGAAGTAGCTTTACTTTTGCCATTGAAGAAAAAGAAGCCAATCCGAGTACGGCATCCTCTAAAGCAATACCTGACGCAGAGTGGAAAGATAATATCAACACCACATACTATGGAAAAGATGAAGATGGTGCTGATAAATGGAAGGTATCGGCTGACATTATTCCGGATGCGCAGAACTTTGACTACTGGAGCGCTGCAACGAATGATGGAAATCCATACGATTTAGGCGGGCATGAAAAGGAAAATCCATTAAAGTTGTCGCTGAAGGCAGATGTGATTTTCACTCCGCATTTCAAGCCAATGGATATTTCCCTCTTGGGTAACTTCAAACTCAATGAGATCTATGTTGGAGCCGACCCGACCAACGGACAAGTAACGCCCGAAATTGTCCAGAACCAGACACCGAGCCTATATTCCAAGCTAATCACGGACAGCAGTTGTGTTTGCTATCTGACATTTTCGCTCCCAAGCAATTTGCCGGAAAACGATACAGCTAAATTCGTAGTGCGCCTTTACTCTGGCAACAGTGTGGACGAAAGTAAGGCGCTCGGACGCACGGAATTCATTGCCAACAAGCTGAATGCTGGCAATCATTATTTCAAGATGCGTCTGGACGATATCCCCAACGACATGACGCAGATCACGGCTGCGGTCGATTTTTCCTCCGATGCCGGTGTACGGGAAACACAGACACGAACCTATGACCTGCCCGCTACCATCCTGAACACCCGCAAGGGCGATGCTCTGCGCTATGTGGAAAATGCAAAGGGCTATATCACAATGGCAGCCGCAGGTGTGGACAATGTGACAGGTCATCTCAATCTGGTCATGAGCGATGGCAGCGGCCTGTTCACACTGGAAAAAGGAAACCTGTCCTTTACCAGCTGCGACGTTTCCAGCCTACATCAGCTGAGCCAGGTCAAGGCGCTTGCATCCGCAGACGACGGTACGGTCTGGGCCTATATTGCTTCTGAGGACAAGCAAGATCTGCCCACTCCTTCCGATGGCTACGCCTATAACGAAAGCTATACCTACACGGTCGGCTATCTCGCTTCCTACGATGGCGAGACGTGGACGCTCCTTTCAGATAGCAAGGTCTATGATCTCAACGAGAATGGCACGGAAGCAACCTGCTATGCTGCCGATCTCGGCGCGATCATCCCGCTGGAGGACGGCGTTGTTGTAGCGAAGGATAAGACGTGGACCGGCAGCAAATGGGCGAACGGCGGCCACGGCAAGGATAAGCTGATCCAGATGGACGGCAAGACCTATGCTGCGGACAGCAATGGTGTTTATGTTTTTGATGCTGACAATCAGACGTGGCAGACGCTCACGACGAAAGTAACGGCTGGACAGTATGACCAGCTGAACGCCGCAAACGGAAAGATTGCGATTTCGGCAAACAGTGACAATAGTACCTCGCCGAGATACACCCATATGACAATTTTGTCTATCGACAGCAAAACTACAGAAAAAGTTGATACGACAATTTTCGGAACAGGTGGTGCAGGGTATCTCGTTATCAACAGCACCGGTCTCAGCTATGATGGGGCTCCGTATTATTACTATTCCGGCCCGGTGTACAACGGAAACGACGACCGAATGACAGTTCTCTGCCGCTACGAGGGCGAAGATGAGAATGCTGAATGGATTCGTGTCAAGGAAGCTGCATTCTGGTCGGAAGATGAAAACCCGAATCAGTTTACAACAAAGAGCCGCCCCGCAGCAATCAATGTATGTATGAACGTACTTCCCGGTGTTACGCTGCACGGCGAAACCTTCGGGCATACGAAACAAAGCGGATCACTCTATTTAGAGACTGCATCTACCACAATCACCTTTGACCCCAACGGCGGCACACTGAACGGTGCGGAATCTGTCACGGGTCAGATCTACAGTGAGATCCCGGTCAGCGTCCAGACGACCGCCGCGCGCGACGGCTATGTGTTCAGCGGCTGGAGCTATGACACCGAAGGCAAGACCACCTGGACGAGCAATGACACGGTGTTCCCCGCAAAGGACATCACGCTCTATGCCAAGTGGATTGACCCCAGCGAGGTCGACGACCCGCTGGCCTACCACCGCCAGAGCGCACTGGAAAGCCTGAAACGCCAGTACGAGAAGTACAGCAAGTCTGACTACTCCGAAGAAAACTGGGCAAAGCTCGAGCAGGCGTATCAGGACGGCATCAAGGCGATCAATGAAGCCCCCGCCGCCGACGGCAAGTACATCGAGGACAATATCATCGCCGAGCTCAACAAGGCATTGCAGGCGATGGGTGCGATCAAGCCCGACCGCGCAGGCAAGATCGACATTATCGTCTCTCTGGACGCGCAGACGCTCGGCCTCGGCTACTACATTGATCCGACCATCGTTACGGTGGACAAGTACACGCAGGCCAGCTATGTGATCACCGATCTCATCAAGCAGACGATCAAAGAGAGAGACAAGATGGATCTGGAAGGTGCGACCGTCGATCACGTCAGCGAACCGGACGTCAATCCTCCGTATGCCTACATGATGACGGGCACCGAAGCGAACAGTTTCTATCTGGCGCAGGTATATTGGCCGGATCAGAGCAAGGCCAAAGTCGCGGAATACATTAAAAAGGCCGCGACCAGCAAAATTACCGAGGAAGGTTATAAGGATGGCAAATACCTCGGTGAGTTTGACTATTGCGAAAAGTCCGGCTGGATGTACTCCATCGCGGATCGCATGACAGGCAATCCCTCCTTCCCCGGCGTTGGCGCTGCGGACTGGAGACTGTCTGACGGCGAAGTCATGCGCTGGCAGTTTACGGTCTGGGGCTACGGTGCTGACCTGAATGCGGATAACTCCGCATGGGGCCAGCCCAGCATCACCGGAAACAGCGGCGACAAGACCGAACTGACCGTCATGATCGCAGAACTGCGTCAGGTCTACGGCGACAAGCTGCTGCGGAACAACAAAACATATTTCGATATTTATCGGGATGTGCTCTGCAACCCGCTTGCCACGCAGGAAGAACTCGACGCGGCTGTCGCAAAGCGAAGCCAGATCGAGGAAGAACTGAAGGATGCTTATGCAGCTGAAAATGCCAAGGATCTGATCGAAGCTATCGGCACGGTCACACTGGAGCGCAAGGCCGCCATCGAAGCAGCCCGCGCAGCTTATGATGCACTGACCGAAGAACAGCTCGCCATCTTCAATGAGCTCTATCCTGACCACCTGAAGATCCTCACCGATGCGGAAGCACGCTATGAGGAACTGAAGAAGGAGGCAGAGCAGGAAGAAATCGACAAGGCTGCGGCACAGGAAGTTATCAAGCTGATCAACGATATCGGCGGCGTTGAGTCCGTCACCGGCAGCAGCGGTCCGAAGATCAGAAAGGCCCGCGCGGCTTATGCCGCACTGACCGATACGCAGAAGAAGTACGTTACCAACTATGACGTGCTCGTTGCCTGCGAGGAAGCGTTCGCTGCGCTCCCCAACCCGGTTCCGACCCCTGTCACTCCGTCGAAGCCGAGCAAGCCGAAGGACGACAAGCCTACCACGGGTGCCTCGTTCACGGATGTTCCGGCTGGCAGCTGGTATGAAGATGCTGTGAATTACGTCTCTGAAAAGGGTCTGATGAACGGCACCTCCAAGAACAGCTTCAGCCCGAATGCCACCACCACGCGCGGCATGATCGTCACGATTCTCGCCCGTGTCGAGGGCGTGAACACGAATGGTACGTCGTGGTACGCGGCAGGCCAGAAGTGGGCGATGGACAACGGCATTTCGGACGGTACGAATATGATCGGTGAGGTCACGCGTGAGCAGCTGGCGGCCATCCTGTATCGCTATGCAAAGCTCAAGGGCTACGACGTGAGCAAGTCCGCCGCCCTGACCGCCTTCTCCGATGCGGACAAGGTCAGCGGATACGCGGCAGAGGCCATGCAGTGGGCAGTCGCCGAAGGACTCCTTCAGGGCTCGAACGGCAAGCTGAACCCGCAGGGCTCCGCCACCCGCGCACAGGTCGCGACCATCCTCATGCGCTTCATGGAAAAAATCGCAAAATGAAACACGCAGTCCAACGTTCTGAATTGAATATTGGATAACCACCCAAGCTGGGCGGTTCCACGCCGTTTTTTCGGCGTGGAACCGTGCGGCTTATTCGTGCGTTTAAGGGTACTTCTTAAAAGTACGAATAAGCTGCACAAAATGCAGACTTTTTAAGGGGGAAGCCCTTTTCCCGGAGGGCGAACACACATGAAAAAATTTCTTGAAAGGTTCCCGTGGGTGCAGCAGGCTGGCTGCGGCGTACTGATCTGTGCGCTGCTGCTGAGTATCTGTCTGCCGCTCATGGGTATGCGGTCGGTCGAGCCGGATAATCCCATCCTGCAAGCCGCACCGCAGGAGATCACCGTCCTGCAAGCGGGACAAGCGCCTGGCCATGCCGGAAACGGCGAAGCCGAAAGCACCGGCACAGCCGGTTCCGGCGGCAGCGCCGACAGCGAGCTGACCGGCGAGCAGGAGCAGCCTGACCCGGAGGAAACGGAAAATCAGGCGGAGCAGGGACAGGACACCCAACCGGAGCAGCAGCCCCAAGGCAAGCCCCGGCAGGAAGTCCTGGCCGACGCCGCCATCGGCACGAACACGGATTCCAACAAGGGCGACGAAGGTGAAGAAGCCGGAGAGACAGGCGAAACAGATGAAAACCTGCCGGAAACAGAGCTTGACCTCGGCGCGGTGCTGACGTGGTACAAGTACGGTTCGCAGGCAAGCTCCATGGTCTGCGCACCCGGAGACTCTGTCGGCAAGCGTGTCTTACTGGCCCAGCTTGACCGCGGCAGACTGCGCTATGAAATCAACCTCACCGGCCTCGACGCGGACGACGCAAAAATAACCGGTGTGCAGGTCGCAGTTGGAAACGGTGTATCACAGGAAGCGGATACGCGCGGCGTGCTGGATATGACACTGCCGGACGGCGCAGAGTTCCAGAACTATATCCTGACTGTGCAGGCCCATGCCGTGCAAAAGAACCAGAAGGGCGAGACCGTGGAGACGAACGTGAATTTTGCGTTCGTGCTGCGGCTGGAAAGCGGCATTGATTTGGATTTGCAGCTCACCTGGCAGCCGACCGGTCAGGCCACCTGCCCGGCCAACAGCTCTGTCAGCCGTACGGTCAAGAGCGACATGCTGACCGAGGGCAGATTTACATACGCACTGACCTTCCTCGGCGAAAACGCAGACGATGCGGTCATCCGCACGGCGGAATACTGGGCGACGGACGGTGAGCGCGGCGCGCTCTCGGAGTCCGGCGAAATTCAGATGGCCGCGGCAGACGGCAAGGATACGGAAACCTACTATCTCACCGTGACCGCCGAGGTGCTGGGGCAGACCATCAGCTATACGTTCGTCGTAACGTATGAGGATGGTCTCGATCTCCAGCTGCAATTTACATGGTACGAAAAGTCCGTCACGGCGCAGAACGTTCTCTGCGATGCGGACAAGCGCGCGGCGCTGACCATCAAGCATAACCAGATCAATAACAGTGAGCTTTTGTATAAGCTCGGCCTGACCGGCAGGAGCGCCGAGGACGCGCAGATCACAAGCGCCAGCTTCAACGGAGCGTCAATAAGCACGGACAGCGGTTCTGTACAGATGGAATCCGCCGAAAACGGCGCGAGCTATACCGTTCTCGTGACCGCAGCGGTCAAGGAACGCACGGTGAACTTCACAATTACGATTCGCTACCAGAGCGACGTGAGCATGGAAATGTCCTACACGGTCATGGAGGACGGCACAACGAAGCCCTGTGTGCTGACATGCGAGAACAAGAGGACCGTCAACGCCGAGCCGGTCTATGACGATCAGCTGACGGAAGGACTGCTTAACTACACGTTCACCATCCGCGGCGAGGAAGCGGCAGATGTGACCATCCAATCTGTGAAGTGCTACCAATCCGGCAGCTTCAAAACGCTCACGCTCCCGTCCCCCAGCGGCAGCGTGACGCTCCTGCTGGAAGGCGACAGAACCGGCAGCAACACATTTACGGTTACGGCCACCGGCACAGGCGGCGACAGCTATACGTTTATATTTAACCTCCCATACAAGCATCGCGGAGATAACAGCGTCAAGATCCGGACGAACCTGCACGACGGTGATACGGTCACCAACGGGCAGGAGGTCAACCTGACCGTCGAAGCATGGACGGAGGATGCCCAGGGAAACCGCGTCAGCCATATCCTTGCCACTGGCACGGAAACAAAGCTGACCGTCCAGCTGGACGGCAAAACCGTGCAGTTTGAAAGCAGCTCCGGCTATGTGCAGCAGTATCTGCTTGTTCCGGAGAATCTGGATGTGGGCGACCGGAATGAACATGAGCTGTATATCTACGCCGAGGATGAAAAGGGCAACTTCGGTGAGCTGCGCCTGAAGCTCATCGGCAAACGCACCGAAGAAGGTCAGAAGATCGGCACTGCCAGCATCTATATTGACATGAGCGTGCTGGGGCTTGGTGTCCGCGGACCAATCAGCTACGATGTGCTGTCCAAGGAACCGATTTCCTACGCAGTTGCCAAGGCTGTGTGGGATTATGACGCCGGCGACCCGTTCGGCACAGCAGCGTCAAGCTTCCACTGGCCGGCCAGCCGCTGCTCCTACAGCGGTACGCTGGATACCGGCTTCTATCTGGAAACCATGGACGACGGTTCCGGCCTTGGCAGCCGCGCGAATGCACTCAGCGGGAACTGGAGCCAGTTCGGCAGCACGCAGGATGAAATTCTTGCCGGGATCGACAGCCATTTCGGCGCGGGCAGCAATGAGGCAATCCTCTGGCGCTGCATCTACCGCAACGGCATCCCGCTATCCAGTACAAGCACCGGCATCGGTGAATTTGATTACACGATGGGTTCCGGCTGGATGTATTCCATCGGCGGCGCGACATATTATCCCGGTACATCCATGTCCGGCTTCTATCTGCAGGACGGCGATACGCTGACGCTCCGCTACACGCTGGCCTACGGCTGGGATGTCGGGACGGGGCAGGGCGACTACGGCAATACCGTGGGCTACTGCGTCACGTGTCTGAACGGCAGCTGGTCGGTTCATCACAGCTATGAAACGGTCATGGCAGCGGATGGCACGACAAAGTATGTCTGCCATAGCTGCGGCATGGTCGAGGGCTGCCCGCATGAGCATAAGGAATATCAGGATCAGGGCGACGGCACATGTGTACAGGTTTGCAAGGACTGCGGCGAGAAGATCGGCGTGCCGCGCGCACATGAGCTGGAATATACCGCAGACGAGGGGGCAGATACGCATACCGCGAAGTGCAAAAACTGTGACTTTACGGAACAGTCCCCGCACGAGTGGACAGAGTTGACCGATACGGCAACCTGCACCGAAGCGGGCGTGAAAACCTCCAAGTGTGAGAGCTGCGATGCGCAGAAGGAAGAAGAATCCCCCGCAGCCGGACATAAGCCGCAGAACGTGTGGATCGTCGATGATGACCATAAGCACCACTATCAGGAATGCCAGATCTGCCATGAAAAGCTGGAGGACACCTACGGCGAGCATCACTATGTCCCGTATGGCGACGATTGGCAGTGCAGTGTCTGCGGCCAGATCCACGCCTTTGACTGCGATGGCAGGCTGATCCCGGATGCATCACGGTCTACCTGCTCGCACCTGATTGGCTACTGCTCAGACTGTGGCCTGGAACTGGAGAAGATCGGTTCAGAGGGCGAGTTTACAGACTATCATACGTTCAGCGAGGGCGTCTGCACGGTTTGCGGCACGCCAGACCCGAACTACAAGCCGTCGACACCTGACCCCGATTCGGGCGAAGGTGGAGACACTGGCGGTGGCGGTGACACCGGTGGCGGCGATGGCGGCGGTGGAGACACTGGCGGAGGCGATACCGGCGGCGGTGACGCAGGCGGTGGAGATGACGGCGGAGGAGACTCCAGCGGAGATCTGTAAGGAACATCATAAAAGAAAGAAATAACGATAGGAGCAGATTTATGAACACAAAGATCAATGAGATTTTACAGGAGATCGAGTCCGTCATCGTCGGCAAGAATGAAATTGTCGAGAAAATTCTAATGGCAATTCTGGCGCAGGGCCACGTTCTCATGGAGGACGTGCCGGGCGTCGGCAAGACCACGACAGCCATGGCCTTTGCAAAGGTCCTTGGGCTGGAAACCCGCCGTGTGCAGTTCACGTCGGACACCGTGCCGTCAGACATCATCGGCTTCTCTGTCTATGACAAAAAGGCGGACGAATTCGTCTACAAGCCCGGCGCGATCATGACGAATCTGCTGCTGGCGGACGAAATTAACCGCACCTCCAGCAAGACGCAGTCCGCGCTGCTGGAGGCCATGGAGGAGCACAAGGTCACAGTGGACGGCAAGACGTATGATTTGCCGAATCCCTTCATCGTCCTCGCCACACAGAACCCGGTTGGTTCTGCCGGTACGACGATGCTGCCGAACTCCCAGCTTGACCGTTTTCTGATTCGTGTCAGCATGGGCTACCCCGACCACAAGAGCAGCGTCAATATTCTCCGTGACCGCCATGTAGATAATCCCCTTGACCGGGCGTATGCCGTGGTCAACAAGGAAGAACTGCTGGGACTGGTGCAGGACGTGCGAAAAGTCGATATGCGCGACGCCGTTCTGGATTATGTGACAACATTGGTGGAGAAAACAAGAAGCCATCCGCAGGCTGCGCTCGGCGTCAGCCCGCGCGGTGCGCTGGCGGTCTGCCGGATGGCAAAGGCGTATGCGTATCTCAATGGACGTGACTTCGTCATGCCGGAGGACGTCGCGGCAATCTTCCCGGATGTCTGTGCACATAGACTGATGCTCAACAGCAAGGCCCGCATGATGGAGGAAAAGCCGGAATCCGTTCTGGCCGAGATCCTCAAGACAACGGATATGCCGGTGCTGAAAAAATGAAAATAGTACGAAAATTCGTCTGGCTGCTGCTGACGCTGGGGCTTCTTGCTCTCACCGTCCAGACAGCCAGCCCCATCGCGCTTGGCCTTGCCGCCTGCATGGTGCTGCTGCCGCTTTTGTGCCTGCCAATGAACCTGTATGCGGCGAAAAAGCTGAAGCTGGCGGTCAAGCTGCCCGTGAATCTGCGCAAGGGCGAGACCGGAACGGCGGAGCTGACCGTGCAGAATCCAACATGGCTGCCGATTTGCCAGATTGCCTGCCGTGTGTGCCTGGAAAACCAGCTGAACGGCGAAACACAGATCGTGCATGTGAGCGGCGGCATCTGGCCGAAAAGCAAGCGGTCGATGAAGATTTCTCTGCAAAGCCCGTGGTGCGGACGCATTCGCCTGACCGTGGAATCCGCCCGTCTGTACGACTGCTTCGGCCTCATCGGCGTGAAAACACAGCTTGACGCGCACGGGGCCTGCGTCGTGCAGCCGGATACGTTCCTGCAGACGCTGATGCTGTCTCCCGCTGCGGCGCACATCGACGATACCGAGGATTATTCCAACGAGCGTCCCGGCTATGACCTGTCCGAGATGTTCCAAATCCGCGATTACGTTCCTGGCGACAGCCAGCGGCAAGTCCACTGGAAGCTCAGTCACAAATATGGCAAGCTTATTGTAAAAGATCCGTCGCTGCCCATCACGCGCTCCGCCGCGGTATTCTGGGAGCGCACGGAAGAAAATCCAACGGTAGACAGAACGGATGCAGAAGCCGAGATCGTCGTTTCCGTTTGCCGGAATCTGCTTTCCCAGTCCGTCCAGTTTACGGTGGGATGGAACGAGGGCGATACAGGCCGCTGCGTGTTCCAGCAGATTCGGGATATGGACGACCTCATCGGCCTGCTGCCGCGCCTGTTTACGGCGAAGGCGGCAACCGGCGTCAGCGGTGCGTCGCTGCTGCTCCAAGAGGTACCTGCCGGAAGCTGGTCGCATCTGATTTACGTTTCCGGTGAACAGCAGGCGGAAACGGAGCAGCTTTCCTCGATTGGCCGCCTGACCGCGCTTGTCTGCGGTGAACGGTTTAATGAGAAGGATTACGCTGCGCAGCTCTCCGAGCTGGAACTGTAAGGAGGGCAGGCTATGAAGAACAAAAGAAATACCGGCCTGCGTGCCGGCGTTTATCGGGAAAGCAGCAATCAGAAAAGTACGCTCTTTGATCTGCTTGCCAGCATCCTGATTTTCCTCGCGCTTGCCGCGATTGGTTACACAGTGAGCGGCTTTGCTGCAATGCTCTGGCTGCTGGGTGCAGGCGTTCTGACCTGCATTGCCGCTGCGGTCATCCGACATTTCCAGAAGACGAAGCTGCTGTTCCCCATCCTGCTGGCGGCACTGCTGCTCGTTGTCCTGTTCGCGCGGAACCCGCTTCTGAACGGCTTCGGCGCGGCTTGGAACACGCTGCGTGACCTTTGGGCGGCGGAAAAAAGCATTCTCCTGCCGCTTGCCGAAACGGACGGCACCGGTTTCTGGCTGGCAGGAATTGTTGCAGGTATTCTGCTTGCGATGGTGAGTGTCGCGCTCTCGCGCGTACCGACATTGACAGCGGTTTTGCTGGCAGCCTTGAGCGTCGCGGCAGCGTTTGTGCAGCCAGACTTCCTGCTGCTCTTTGCTGCCGGAATCAGCATCCTGCTCCTGTCGTGGCAGAAACATAAAAACGCCGTCTCGGCGGCGAGCTTCCTGCTCGTGGGCGTGCTCGTGGCGGGCGCAGCTGCAATTTTCCTGCAAACAGGCGCGATGCAGACTCTTTCGCAAACCGCAAAGGACAGTCTGCACCACTGGCGTTATGAAAAAGCGGAAGAAGTCCTGCCGGAGGGCGATCTGTCTGAACCGGTCGTGAAGACAGAAAGTACGGACACGATTCTGTCCGTCACGGCGGACACGGCGCAGACACTCTATCTGCGCGGCTTCGTCGGTGATACCTACGAAAATGAAACATGGACGGCGCTGGACGCACAGACCGCCGCAGAGGAAAAAGACCTCTTTTACTGGCTGCATCAGTCCGGCTTCTATCCGCAAAGCCAGCTGGCAGCGGCCGCACGGCTGATGGGCAATTACCAGTCCGGCAGCGTCAGTGTCCAGAACCTTGCTGGGTGCAGCCTGTATCGCTATGAGCCGTGTACGGTGCTGCCGGAACGCGCAGGCTTGACGAAAAACAAAATTCAGCCCTCTACGCTTGAAACAAACGGTCTGCGCGGTGAGCGCGGCTATTCCTATGAGACCGTTTCGGACGCACAGACGATTCTGCCGGAGCTGCTGGACTTTTTGCAAAATGACACGTCGGACGGCGTGAAAGCGTACTTACAGATGGAAAGCGCGTACCGCGAGTTTGTATATTCCTACGCGCTGACCGTGCCTGCGGAGTTCCGCGCGCAGCTCGGCGCGGTGCTGGATAGCTGCTGTGAAAGCTACGGCCCGGCAGACAGCCTGACGAAAGAGCAGGCGCAGACGGCGGCGCTGGCCTTTTTGGAGAGCTGCTTCGACGGAAGCGGTGATATCGCGCTGCCGCTGGCGGATACCGCGGACGGCACAACGTATCAGTACGCGACTGTTGCCGCGCTGGCGCTCCGCTATTACGGCATCCCTGCCCGCTATGTCGAGGGCTATACGGTCAAGACCGCAGAAAACGAACCGGTGAACGTGGACGCAAGCGCCGCGGGCGCATGGGTGGAAGTGTATCAGGACGGCATCGGCTGGCTGCCGCTGGCGCTGACACCGGGCCTTGAAGACCTCTCCGCCGAGCAGACCGAGAGCGGCATCAAGCCGGTCGGCGCAGGCAAGGAAGGCAACGGCGACGGCCCGCGCGTAACAGAGGGTCAGGAGCTGGAACAGGACGATGCAGAGCCGGACGATTCGGAGGACAACACCCCGGACGGCGGCCAGCGCACCGGGCTTCTCCACAAGCCTGCGTTCTGGATCATCCTCATTGCGGCACTGCTGCTTCTTTTGCTTGCGGCTGTCTTCATCCGTCATGCGGTCATCCTCAAAAAACGGAACGAAACGTTCACGCAGGAGGATCCATCCGTCGCAGCAGCCTGCCTGTTTACAGACTGCGCGGCACTGCTGGCTGCAATGGGCTTCAAGCGCGGCACGGGTTCCATGCTGGAGCTTTGTGAAACGGCAAAGGAGCAGCTTGGAGAGGAGTACGCCGCGAAGCTGCACGATATGACCATGTATAACGCACAAGCGCTGTTTTCCAGCCGTGCGATCACGCCGGAGCAGCTTACAGAAATGCAGGCGTTCCACGACACGACGATGGAAAACCTGAAAATACACTGCAAGCCGCTTCGCAAGCTGCGGCTGAAATGGCTGAATTGTCTCTACTGATGGGAGGTAACCCTATGAAACTGAAACGAATGACCGCCGCATTGCTCCTGCTGGCGATGCTCCTGTCCTGCCTGCCGCTCGGCGTGCTGGCAGCGGACGCAGAGCCGGTCGAAGCGGAGGAAGCCGCAGACGCCGTGACTGCGGAGGAAATCGTCACGGAAGAAGCCGAAATTTCCACGCAGGCGGTCAACGCAAGCGGATATTTCTATTTTTCCGCCGAAACGGCAAATAAGCTGCTCATTGCGCCGACACGGATCACCTTTACGGATGGGCAGACCATCCGCGAAGCGCTGAACGCCAGCAAATACAGCTTTACAACGAATGGCAGCAATCAGTTTATTTCGGCGATTGAGGGCGTCAACGGCAACTATACCTATGGCAGTACGCCGGATGGCGTTTTCATTGACAGCGCTGCCAACACGGTGACACATTTCAGATTTAGTGAAGCCTCGAACAGTACCCCGTCTGCCGGTCTGCAAACCTTGATGCAGGTCATGGCGGACTATCTGACGGAGGATGCCGACATTCGGAACGCCGCAGCGGAGGAATACCAGACGGCGCTGGACGTCTATCTGGGCGTTACCAGCGAGACCGCGCAGAGCTATGCAATTGCGATCACGACGAAGATCAACGCCTATAAAGCCGGGCAGAACACCCAATACACCGTGACCTTCTCCGGCTATTCTGGCAGCGGGTATACTGTGTCCGCGGTCAACGACTACGGGAAACAGTTCACAGACCCCAACCATACCGGTACGCTCCAGCTTCCGGCCGGCGGCTATACCTTCTATGTCCGGCAGGACAACCGCATGGCCTCCGGCAAGATCACGGTCAGCGGAGCAATGACGGTAAGAGCCAGCCTGCCCACCGGCGACTGGTTCGAAGAGAATAGTCTGCAAATTTCCAGCGGCTACGACGCGGAGTTCGATGCGAACTGCTACAAATATACGCTGCAAAATCATACCGCGACCGTGCAGGTGCCGGACAGCTTCACAGGCCGCTTATATCCATATTTTAAACTGAGCACCAGCGGAACCGGCGCGAAGGTCAAGGCTGTTTACACGGACGTAAGCGGTGCGGCCAGAGAAAAAGACATTCCGGCAGAATCCAACGCGACCAGCATTGACAATGCGCTCTCCCGTGGCGCGGCTGGCAATACGGTCATTCTCCGGGCCAGCAAAGCCGGTTCAGACAACTATACGCAGAGCGTCGATCTGACGCTCCAGCTCGACCGCATGCCGACACTGGGCAGTCTGCGCGTCACGAACGCCGCAGATACGGCGCAGGCCGCAACGGAGAGCTTTTCCAGCATGAAGACGGAATATACCTACAAAATCCTCGATTCCGAACAGGTATTGAAAATCTATCCGACTGCCACGGTTTCCGGGTCTTCCACCACGGTCAACGGAAACGAACTGAACGCAGACGGTAGTGCGACCGTAATGATCTCCGGCGAAACGACGGTTACGATTGCGGTTTCCTCCGGAAACTACACGACGACCTACACGCTGACCATCCAGCCCGGTCAGGGTAAGAAAGTCACATTTAATACGGCTTCCGATGTGACGCTGACCGTTGTGAATAAGAACGGCGAAGAGCTGGCCTATACCAAAACAGTCGGCACCGGAGGCACGATCAATTATCTCTATACGCTTGTGCCGGGTGACGACTACTCATATGTTGCGACGCAGGGTACCTATTACCACGCGAAAAAGTCCTTTACGCTTGGCAGCAACGAGGTCATTCAGGTATCGGTCAAGCAGGAGGACTGGCTGACATCTCTTGCGCTCAGCAGCGCTGCCGACGAAAAATACAAAGGGGATATCGAGTTATCACCGAGCTTCGCAAAGTCAGTACATATCTATACGGCTACTGTTCCGGACAACTCCAGTTCCGTCTATGTGTGGAGAACGAATAGCAGAGGCAGCTGCGCAGCAGTTTATAGCATGCTGAGTACGGCTTCGGACTGCGGAAAAACGAATGAGGTTGCACTGAAAAGCCGCTTTGAAGGCGATGGTCTTGCAAAGGTATTGCTTCCGGGCAGTGCATACGGCAACACAGTTACGATTCGTGTGACCTACACAGATAATACAGACGGCGTGACCTACTATACAGATTATCTTGTTTCGTTGGAGCGCAGCCTGAGCCTGAAAAACATCAGCGCGAGTTTTAACGGCAGTTCGCTTCCGCTCCAGAGAAAAAACAGTCAGCAAACAGGTTTCAGCCTGGATGAAAACGAATACAGCATATTGATCCCTGCGGCTGCAACAACGCTGGATCTGCTTCTGCAAAAGCATACAGAAAGCCCAAAGTATGGTGATACGGATAACGGTTATGTGATCACAGTAAATGGGAAGGCGGTTTCTTCAAAAGACACCGCAACAGTGGATCTGACTGGCACTGAGGAAGAAGAAAACGTTCAAATCAAGGTAACGAACAAATATGTTCCGGGAGCCTCCGGTGATTATGTTATCACAGTAAAGAAAGCTGCGACAACTAGCGTTACATTCCAAACAAATCCGAAGAATGCTTTGATCTATATTTACGAACAGGGAGCTGGAAATCGTGTCTGGCCGGATGAGGATGGGAGCTTCGCATTGTCGGAAGGCTTCACTTACTATTGCAGCATTTCGCTGTACGGATATGCGGCACAGGCAGGTACGCTGCAAATCGTAAATGAAAGCGGGCAGACCGTTCTGCGCTTTGGCGAAGAAGATTATACGAATCTCTCCGCGGTATCGGTCACACTTCAAAAGGCGGCTGCGAACCCCGACATTGTAGATTATGCCGCGGAATGGGCAAATTTCCGCGGCACAGACAGCAACAATGGCATTACAAGTGCAAAGACGCCGGTCGACGCACTGGGCGGTATGCTGTACTGGGCATCCCATCTGGGAAACGGATGGGACACTGGTGCGGTCAGCAGCCCCATCCTTGTGGATGACTGCCTGGTTGTCTATGCAAACAATAAGATCTACCGTGTAAGCAAAGCTACCGGAGAAGTAGAGACTGAAGGCGATATGGCTGGAACGTCCAGCTTCGCAATCAACGGCCCGACCTATGCGAACGGCATTTTGCTGGTCGGTCTGTCCAATGGACGCATTCAGGCGTTCAACGCCAAAACGCTGGAATCTCTGTGGATATACAAGGATCCGGTAGGAGACCAACCGAATTGCCCAATTACAATTCTAAATGGTTATGCTTATACAGGCTTTTGGAATGGTGAAAGCAAGGACAGTTCCTTTGTGTGCATTTCCTTGACGGATGAGGATCCGGAAAACGAAATGGAAGAAAAAGCTGCAACATGGCGTATGGTACAAAATGGCGGCTTCTATTGGGCCGGTGCCTATGCCTGCGATGATTTCGTCATAGTCGGCACAGACGACGGCGAAGCTCAGTGCTCCTATCTCTATCTGCTCGACCCGCTGACCGGCAAGGTACTGGACTTCAAAAGCGGCTTTGACGGTGATATTCGCAGCACGATCTGCTATGACAGTGTAACAAAGGCATACTACTTTACCTCCAAGGGCGGCACGTTCTACCGCGCAAAGGTTGAAGCGCAGAACGGCAGCTACGCCATTACAGCATGTGACGGACTGAAGCTGGACAACGGTTCCGACGATCCGGCGCTTCCGCCGATGAGTACCTCTACACCGGTCGTTTATAAGGGCCGCGCATACATTGGTGTCAGCGGCACGGGTCAGTTTACGCAGTATTCCGGCCACAACATCACGGTCATCGATCTGAAAAACTGGAAAATTGCGTACAGCGTAAAGACGCAGGGCTATCCGCAGACAAGCGGCCTTCTGACAACGGCTTATGAGGAAAACAACGGATACGTCTATGTTTACTTCTTTGATAACTATACGCCAGGCACGCTCCGCGTCCTGCGCGATAAAAAGGGTCAGGACGAAGCAAATTATCTGACATCGGAAACCTTTAATGATGAGACGTACCAGACAGCCTATGCGCTATTCTCACCAAACGGCAAGCAGGCACAGTACGCGATTTGCAGCCCGATCACTGACAGCGACGGCACGATCTATTTTAAGAATGACTCTGGTTATCTGATGGCGTTCGGTCGAAGCATTGAGAAGATCGAGGTCACAAAGCAGCCAAATAAGACGCAGTACAACGCCGGTGAAATCTTTGACAAAACCGGCATGGTCGTGACGGCGACGCTTTTGGACGGTTCGACGCGCGATGTGACGGATATGGTGTCTGCGTCGTCGGAACCCCTGACGGATGGCACGACAGAGATCACGCTGGAGTTTGGCCGCGGGCAGACCATATACCGGAACCTGCCGGACGGCAATAAGATGAGCGCCGGCAATAAGCTCGCAGCGATCACGACGACGCTGCCGATCCGCGTGGGCGACACGACTGATACCGGTGCGCTCACGGACAATATCGCATGGAGCTTCCAGCCGTCTTCCAATACGCTTTCCATTGACGGCGAGATCCCGGAGGGGCATAAGGTTCTGATCGCCTGCTATGACGAAAACGGAATGCTGACAAAGCTGGAGATTCGGACTATCAGCGGCAGCGTGAAGCTGCCGAGCAGCGCAAGGATCCGCGTATTCTATATCGACGGGGACAGCAGACCGCTCTGCGGCGCTGCGAAGGTTCTGGGATAATGGGATAAGGAGAACGGGAAATGAAACGAATTGCTTCCAGACTGCTCTGCATCCTGCTCCTGCTTTCCCTGCTGCTCTCCCTGACCGCCTGCGGCAAACCGGAAACGCAGCTTGAAAAAACGGCTGGCTACCTGCAATCGCAGGTGGCCGAGCCGGGGGCGGGTTCCATTGGCGGAGACTGGCTGATTTTTGGGTTGGCACGCTCCGACATAAAGGTTCCGCAGAAATACTTTGATACTTATTACAAAAATGTAGAAGCAGTAGTCCGCGAGAAAAACGGAATACTCAGTGAGCGGAAGTACACCGAGTATTCCCGCACCGTGCTGGCGCTGACCGCCATTGGAAAAGATCCTGCCAGTGTGGCCGGATTCAACCTGCTGCGCCCGCTTGCGGATTTTGAACAGGTCGCAAAACAGGGCATCAACGGCACGATCTTCGCGCTGCTGGCGCTGGACAGCGGGAACTATGAAATTCCCGAAAATCCGGATGCCAACGTGCAGGCAACACGGCAGATGTATGTGGACGAGCTGCTCACGCGGGAGCTGCCGGACGGCGGCTGGACGCTGACCGGCGGCGAGCTGGACGTGGACATCACGGCAATGACGCTGCAGGCGCTTGCCAAATACCGCGAGCAGCCGGAGGTTGAAGCAGCCGTGGAACGCGGCCTTGCCGTTCTTTCCTCCTTGCAGGAGCCGGACGGCGGATATACTTCGTGGGGATCGAGCAACAGCGAATCGGTCGCGCAGGTGATCGTGGCGCTGACGGAGCTTGGCGTGCCGCTGGACGACGAGCGCTTCGTGAAGAATGGCGTTACCGTCGAAGACGCGCTTCTGCGCTTCGCGCAGGAAAGCGGTGCGTTTGTACATGTTCTGGACGGCGGCGGCGATGACGGCATGGCGACGGAACAGGCATTCTATGCACTGGCCTCGATCCATCGGGCCGAAACAGGCGAAACCACACTCTATGACATGACGGATGTGATGCAATGAAGCAGCTTTACAGACTGACCGCGCTTTTCCTGACGCTCCTGCTCCTTTGCGGGTGCGCCGCGGGAAACGGCTACGGCAAACCCGAACGAAAGGAAGGGCAGGATGAATACCTGACCGACCCCGTTCCGGAGGGCAAGCCGCAGCCGGTCGAGCCGCAGGACGTGACGGTCAGCGATACGGAATACACCTGTACGATCTCCATTTCCTGCGCGTCGATCCTGGAACACATGGACCTGTGCGACAAGGAAAAAGTGGAGTTGGTACCGGAGAACGGATGGCTGCTAAAGCCCGTGGAGGTCACCTTCAAGCAGGGGCAGAGTGTTTTTGACGTACTCCAGCAGGTCTGCCGGGATAACAAAATCCATATGGAATTTTCCATGACGCCGATCTACAATTCCGCCTACATTGAGGGCATTGGCAACCTCTACGAATTTGACTGCGGCGAGGTGTCCGGCTGGATGTACAAGGTCAACGACTGGTTCCCCAACTATGGATGCAGCCGGTATCAGTTGCAAAACGGCGACGTGATTGAGTGGGTCTATACCTGTGACCTCGGAGATGATGTGGGCGGCGGCTACGCGACTGGAAGCGAATGAGAAACAAAGACGCCTTTTCCGGCTACCATCCGACGATCAATTTTCTATATTTCGCGCTCGTTCTCCTGTTCTCCATGTGCCTGATGCACCCGGCCTATCTGGCAATTTCCCTGACCGGCGCGCTGACCTACGATATTTACCTGAAAGGCCGGAAAGCGGTGCGGTTTGCCGTCATGGGACTTCTGCCCATGGCGGCGCTTGCCGCGCTTGTCAATCCGGCCTTTAACCATGAGGGCGCGACGATTTTGACCTATCTGCCCTCCGGTAACCCGCTGACAATGGAATCCATGTTTTACGGCGTGGCTGCGGCCGTCATGCTGGCAAGCGTCGTATTGTGGTTTTCGAGCTACAACGAGGTCATGACCTCGGACAAGTTTGTGTATCTCTTTGGACGCATCATCCCGGCGCTGTCGCTCGTTCTCTCCATGGCGCTGCGTTTTATCCCGAAGTTCAAGGCGCAGATGCAGGTCGTCTCCGAGGCGCAGGCGTGCATCGGGCGTGACACGAAGAACGGCAGCGTGTTCCAAAGAGTCGGGAACGCCGTCAAGATCTTCTCCATCATGGTAACGTGGTCACTTGAGAACGCGATTGAAACAGCGGATTCCATGCGCGCCCGCGGCTACGGTCTGCCCGGACGCACGGCGTTCTCAATTTATCGTTTCGACGACCGCGACAAGGCCGCGCTTGCGTGGCTGATCTTCTGCGGCACGTATCTCGTTTCCGGCTGGATGGCAGGCGGCACGTATTTCCGCTACTATCCGACCGTGAAAACCGCCGCATGGACGCCCATGACCGTGAGCTTTATGCTCGTCTATCTCGCACTGGTGCTGACGCCGGTGATTCTTGATCGGAAGGAGGACAGGCAGTGGAAGTCTTTACAATCAACCATCTGAATTTTGCGTATCCGGAACAGGAAAAGAACGCGATTTCCGACCTCACACTGTCTGTCCGACCGGGGGAGTTTCTGGTGCTCTGCGGCCCCTCCGGATGCGGTAAAAGTACGCTGCTGCGGCAGCTCAAAACCGTTCTCGCGCCGCATGGCCGCAGAAGCGGCGAGATCCTGTTCGACGGCAGAAATCTTGATTCCCTAGACCAACGCGAACAGGCGGAAACAATCGGCTTTGTGCAGCAAAGTCCGGAAAATCAGATCGCGACCGACAAGGTCTGGCACGAGCTGGCGTTCGGGCTGGAATCCCTCGGCTGTGACACGCCGACCATTCGCCGCCGCGTTGCGGAAATGGCGTCGTTTTTCGGGATTCAGACATGGTTTTATAAGCCGGTCACAGAGCTGTCCGGTGGGCAAAAGCAGCTCTTGAATCTCGCTTCCGTTATGGTCTTGCAGCCAAAAGTGCTGATTTTGGACGAGCCGACGAGCCAGCTCGACCCCATTGCCGCGTCTGATTTTTTAGCCACCCTCGGCAAGATCAATCGGGAGCTTGGCACGACGATTATCCTGACGGAACACCGTCTGGAAGAAGCGTTTGGCTTTGCGTCGCGCGTGGCGGTCATGGACGGCGGCAAGCTCCTTTGCACCGGTACACCCGCCGAAGTGGGCGCGGAATTAAAGTCCAGCGGCAATGCGATGTTCCTCGCCATGCCCGCCGCCATGCGCATCTGGGCAGCGTCGGCTTCCAAGGCGGCCTGCCCGATCTCCGTCTGCGACGGCCGGAACTGGCTGCTCGACTATGCGAAAACGCATGAGTTGCGACCTGTTCCGGAAGAAAAGAAAAACACGCCGAACGGCGAAACCGTCGTCTCGGCGCGGGAACTCTGGTTCAAGTATGACAAAGACCTGCCTGATGTGGTCAAGGGCTTGTCGCTGGAGCTGCACAAGGGTGAATTTCTGGCGCTGCTCGGCGGCAACGGCACGGGCAAGACCACCACGCTCAAGCTGCTGGCGAGGCTGCAAAGGTCGTATCGCGGGGAGCTGACCATCACGGGCAGCGTCGGGATGCTGCCCCAGAATCCGCAGGCGCTCTTTGTGAAATCCACCGTCCGCGAAGATTTATTGGAGATTTTACCAAAATCCGAACGCAAATCCGAGCGGCTTGCACAAGTCGTTTCCCTCTGCAAGCTGGCGGAGCTGCTGGACCGCCATCCGTATGACCTTTCCGGCGGCGAACAGCAGCGCGCGGCGTTGGCAAAAATCCTGCTTCTGAATCCGGACATTCTGCTCCTTGACGAACCGACAAAGGGTCTGGACGCGGAGTTCAAACAGGTCTTTGGGCAGATTTTGCGGACGCTGCAAGCGTCCGGCGTGGCGATTTTAATGGTCAGCCACGACATCGAGTTCTGCGCAAAGTACGCCGACCGCTGCGCCCTGTTCTTTGACGGAAATATCGTCACAGAATCTACCCCAAAAACGTTCTTTTCCGGCAACAGCTTCTACACGACGGCTGCGAACCGCATTGCGCGCGATGTGCTGCCAGATGCGGTCACGCCGGAGGACGTCATTCTCGCCTGCGGCGGCACAGTTGAACCGGAAGCGGAATTACCGGAATATCAGCGCATCCCGCCCGCACCGGAAAAAGAATCACGGGCGATGAAAAAGCTCCCGGTCTGGCGCAAGGTGCTTGCCTCCGTGTCCGGTATCGCGTCGCTGGCGCTGATCGTGCAGGCCATTGGTGTGACCGATTTGACAACGCTGGTGGACGCAGGCGGGCTGACAAATCTTGCTGGTGACCAACTCAGGCTCTACGGCATTCTGCTTCTCTCGCTGCTCGTGTTTGCGCTGTCCATTGGCCGAAAAGCGGACAGGCCGGATTATCTGATTCAAACGCCTGCTGAAAAGCGAAAACTGAGAAAGCGGACGATTCTTGCAACGGCTTTGATTCTCCTGCTCATTCCGCTGACGCTGTTTATCGGCGTGTATTGCTTCGGCGGGAAGCGGTACTATTTCATCTCGCTGCTCATTCTGCTCGAATGTATGCTGCCGTTCTTCCTGATTTTTGAGGGCCGCAGGCCGCAGGCGCGGGAATTGGTGCTGATTGCCGTGCTGGTCGCGCTGAACGTCGCGGGACGCGCCGCGTTCTTCATGCTGCCGGAGTTCAAGCCGGTCGTGGCAATGACGATTCTGGCGGGCGTGGCCTTCGGCGGAGAAACGGGTTTTCTTGTCGGCGCGATGACCATGCTTGTCTCGAATATGCTGTTCTCCCAAGGGCCTTGGACGCCGTGGCAGATGTTCGCGATGGGTATCATCGGCTGGCTGGCGGGAATTTTGTACCGCAAGGGTGTTCTGCGGCGGTCGAAGCTCAGTCTGTGTATCTTCGGCGTGATTGCCTCGACCGTGGTATTCGGCGGCATTATGAATCCTGCGTCAGCGCTTATGTGGTCGAATACGATCAACTGGAAGATCATCATGAGTTATTACATCACCGGCATCCCGGTCGATCTGGTGCGCGCGGTTGCCACGTTCGTCTTCCTCTGGCTCGGCGCGGAGCCGATGCTGGAAAAGCTGGACAGGATCAAAGTTAAATACGGGTTGGTGTACTGATGATTCAAATAATCTATAACATCCGACTATTTTGCTGTGGGCCTTTATTGCAAACAGACGCGAGGCTGGCGGTTTCCCACTCCCCTGCTAAAGCCACAGCATTTTTCGTGGAATCGTTCCCGTTGACCAAGTTCATACTTCCTACCCATGCAGGATGAATATTGACAGCCACCGGATATCATGCTACCATACAGATGTAATTGAGTTTTGCGCCCGTCTGAATGACAACGCGATTTTTCGCATTGCGCACGAGAATCAGGTTTGTATGTTATGCCAGCAATTTGCTTCACCCTTATCCGGGTGAAGGGGTTGCTGGCATTTTTATATAGATAATATAGCCAATGGCAGAAAGGATGAAGCAATGACAGAATACGCCCCCAATTTAGGGCACGCAGTTTGCTTTCCAGTAAGGAAAGGAATTGCAGCAGTGAACAAGGATATCATGTGAGTAGACTGACAGCGCGCAACAGAATGCGCTGCCGGTCTTTTTTATTTCAGAAAGGGGTACAAACTTGAATTTAGTAGAAAAAATCAATCAGGTCAAAATCAAGGCAGATACACGCATTTCAGGAGCCGACAGGGCCTTTTGCGAACGCCAGCAGCGCGCCTATGATGCAGCACGGGAGGCGCTGAGAGAATTGGATTTTACATGGACAGACTGCATCTCACAGCAGAAAATGATCCTGGATGGTGAGCAAGCATATACATACTATCTGGGAAACGACCGCAATCTGAAGACGGCCTGCTTTCGGGATGAACTGGAACGTTTACATGAACATTTCATCAACAGATTGACATCATATTTTGCACGTACATATAGTGTCGATCTCTCCGCGCAAAGCATCACAGAGCGATTACTGCCATCTAACAGCAGCAAAGGTATCTTTGAACGGGAAAAAGCAGAAGAAGCAGAGGCTGCATACCATAAAGCCATGCGTGAGCTTGCGCTGCGATACACCGACGTGCTGGATCAGATCTTCATTCAGCTTGGTGGACGCAGTTTTCAGGAAAGAGCGTTCTGGGAAATACAGCAGCGCTGCTGCAGCGCAGTATGGAACACATACAAAAACGAACCGCAGTATGTTCAGCAAAAGGATATCATTCATTTTTATTGTCACTTCTGCAGCTGTGACGCAGATTGGACACCGCCGCGCTGGAGTATGACTGACCGCGCAAAGAATGTTTTGTGGGGTGTCGTCCATTTTGAAACCGGAAGCTATACAATGGTGCCTGCCGTACTTTCTGATTTTTTCTCTTATCGGGATGTAAGGCAAGCCTGTACAGACTTCCATGGATACAGTAAGCTTCGGCAGATTCGTCTGTTCAAAAACGGAAGAATGGATATCCGGTTCGCGAGCAGCGAATTGGCAGAACAGTTTATTGACATCTACTTGAGCGCTGCATATTCGTGAGGTGCGGAATATGAAATATCCTTTACCAACAGAACCGATTCCACAGTCCGCGCGCAAGCAAATCAATGAAAAGCTGCTGTATCTGATCGATAATGATACCTGCGCAGCATATGACGTATCCAAAGCCGACGTGTTTCAGGCGTATACCGGACGAGGCGGCTTGCATGGGCTGCAGCGCAGCGATTATAACAGCTATGCGGCATACAGCGAAGCAAAAAAAGAAGCAGAAAATGGGCAGGTGTTTACGCCCGCGCGTCTGTGCCAGTTTGTTGTGGATTGCCTGCACATTGGGCAGGATGATCTGATCGCGGATCTGACCTGTGGGATGGGAACGTTTTTTAACTTTCTTCCGAATGAACGCAATGCTTACGGGTGTGAACTGGACATAGACGCCTATAAGGTGGCAGCGTTTCTGTTCCCACAGGCACATCTGGAAAATAAGGATGTCCGCCGCTATACGCCGGGCGTGCAGTTTGATTATATCCTTGGTAATCCACCATATAATCTGCGCTGGTGGGTGGAAGAAGGGAAAAACTGTCTTTCGCAGTTTTACTACTGTATCAAGGCCGCAGAACTTCTCAAGCCGCTTGGTATTCTTGCAATTATCGTACCAGCATCGTTCTTGAACGATTCATTTTCTGATGGCGCAATGATCTCGGCGATGGAAAATGCGTTCAGTTTCCTTGGACAAGCTGCTCTGCCAGAAAACGCATTTCAGGATATGGGTGTCGCACAATTTCCAGTCAAGCTGCAATTCTGGCAGAAACGCAGTCAGACCATGCCGGATGCACACCGTTATCAAATGGAAAGTATGGATCTATCTGATGGATTCTCTGCGGAACAGGCGCTGCAGATCTACAGCGAAATGATCCAACCGGCGCAGGAACTGCTGAAGGAGAACCGGGCGAAGATCCTGCGAGAGCTTGCGCAGCGCAGAGATACGTCTGAGCAATTCTTATATCAGGTTCAGAAAATGCTCTATCAGATCAAGGCGCATCCGCGGATACGGGATTCTTACGCAAGCTGCATGGAATATGTGCGCCGCTTTTATACGGAAACACAGCCGGGCAATATGGATTATAAGGAATGGTGCCAGAAACGTCTGACTGAAGCCAAGGTGCTGGCGTATCTGCGCAGAGTGCTGAAAAAACAGAATGCGCAGCCAGGTGAAGATGTGATCCGATTGGTAAAGCGTGACGGCTGTTTTGCATATAAGGCTTATAATGCAGCAGCGCGGCGGCGAATGCGTGAGAACCAGCGAACGGTTTTGCCAATCTATCGGGCGGTAATAGCCGGCAGCACAGATCTGACGCCAGCGTATGCGCGTCTGATCCGAAGAAAACATAGAGCGTATTTGAATCAGGGCCAGAAGTTTTCAGAGATGCAGCAGGATACGGACATTGCAGTATGGCTGGAGGATTTTCAGCTTTGGGATCAGGAGAATTGTGAGCTGATTTGCCTGAATGAGAATCAGCGCCGGGATCTGAATTTGGTATTGCAGAAACAGTATGCCCTGTTACAGTGGGAACAGGGCAGCGGAAAAACGCTGGCTGGAATTGCAGTCGGACGATATCGAATGCAGCGGCAGCATCTGTATTGCACTTGGGTCGTATCATCAGCGATTTCGATTCGCAACAACTGGGACGGCGTACTTACCAACTACGACTTACCGTATGTATTTGTAGAGCAGCTGCGCGATCTGGAACGGATTCATCGGGGCGATTTTGTTCTAATCACAACAAATGCACTTGTAAAATACAAACGGCAAATCAAACGCTGGATGCGGATACACGGGCATAAAGCAAACCTTGTGCTGGATGAAAGCGATGAGATCACAAACCCGTCAAGTGCCCGCACAAAAGCAGTGCTGTCCTGTTTCCGCCGATGCCGGGCAAAGCTGCTTGCGACGGGGACGAGCACACGGAACAATATTGTAGAATTTACGCCCCAGCTGGAGCTGCTTTATAACAACTCGTTCAATATGATTTCATGGGCTCCGTACATATACAGCACCGAACGAGACGGCGATATGACAACAAAGAGCAACCCGTATTATGGCGCACCAATTCCGGCGTACCGAAAGGGTTATGCACTATTCTCTGCGTCCCACCTGCCGGAGAAAATCACAGTGTTCGGTGTCGGACAGTGGACGCAGGACATTTACAATGCGGAGGTGCTGCGCGACATTCTGGACAAAACGGTTATTACCCGTTCCTTCAGGGAGATCGTTGGGCGGGAGATCCGGCGGCTCCATCAGGTTCCGATTCCGTTTACCGAGGCGGAGCGAAATGTATGCAAAAAGGCAATCGAAGAATTCAATCAGTTGCGGGCAAACTATTTTGCGACGACGGGAAATTCCAGAAAAGACGCGATGATGCGGCTGATTCAGCAAATTACGCTCCTGCTTCGAATCAGCGCCGCTCCCAATACGCTGATGGAGTATGTGGGGGATCTGCCCGGAAAGCTGAGAAAAACCACCGAAATGATCGCACGATGGGATCAGGAAATCGTCGCGGTCGGTGTGCGCCACGCGGTAATTCTGAACGCTTATGCGGATGCGATCCGAAAAGCCATGCCGGACCGTCCCTTGTTTCTGGTAACAGGCGCGACGACAAGCTTTGCCAAACGGCGTGCGCTGCGAAAAACGCTCCGGGAGAGCAAAAACGGAATCCTGCTTTGCACACAGCAGAGCCTTCCAAGCTCTGTCAACTTCGAGTTTGTGAATAAGATCATCATTCCGGAGCTGCATTATAACAATGCGCAGATGAGCCAGTTCTATATGCGATTCGTTCGCTATACCTCGACCGAATGGAAGGACATCTACTTTTTGACCTATGAAGACAGCATCGAGGCCAACCTGCTGCAAATGGTGTTGGCAAAGGAACGAATCAATCTGTTTATGAAAGGTGCAGACGCGGATCTGGACGAGGTCTACAAAAAATTCGGAGTCGATTACAATTTGCAGGCGCAGCTTCTCAGCCGCGAAGCAGATGCGGACGGCCGGATGCGGATTCGCTGGGGGCAGCAGCAAATTGCCTAAGCGCTTTTTACAATACTGGCATTCAAAAATGTGCAGTTCTCAAACGAGGACTGCACATTTCGTATGTAAGCGTGCCGGAATAGAAGCTTCCTCAGCGCTTAGAAAAATATTTGCCGATAAGAACGAATAAAATCAGGTCTGTCAATAGAAAAAGCCGCCTGGTTTCTCATGGAAACCAAGCGGCTGCGTTAGAATATTTGCTTTTAAGGAATGAAATCAGATCATCCACACAGGGACGATATATGTGCTGCTGTCGATTGCGCTTAATGTCTCCCGAAGGCAGATGATTGCGCCTGTGCCTCTCGGCACGGAGGCCTTATCCAGCAGTTTGAAAGCGCCCGTAATCTGTGTGGGCGGATTGATGCTTTTTTTGATCTCTATGGGATGAAGTTGTCCGTCGCTCTCCATAATCAGATCGATCTCATTGCTGTTCTTGTCCCGGTAATAATGCAGCAGACAGTCCTTGGCGTTGTTGCTGTAGGTTTTTCTGATTTCCGACACAACATAGTTCTCCAGAATCGCTCCGTTGATTGCCCCGTTCATCAGAATTTCAGGGTTTGAGTACCGAGTCAGGTAGCAGACCAGCCCTGTATCGAAGAAATACATCTTCGGGGTTTTGATCGTCCGCTTCAGAAGATTGTTGGAGTAGGGGTGCAGGAAGAATACAATACCGGATTTTTCAAGTTCCTTCATCCAGCGTTTTGCGGTATCGTCACTGACGCCCACATCCCCGGCGATGTCATGCAGGTTCAGCATCTGGCCGCTTCTGCAGGCGGCAGCACGAATGAAGTCGGCAAACATCACCTTATCCACGCCGGGAATATCGGTGGTCACATCCCGGTCGATATAGGTCTGAATATAGCTGCTGTAAAAGACATCACGGTCTTTATATTTGCCGCTCCTGTGGCCGGGAAGCGCACCGTCCCAAATTCTTTGATAGATCTCGTTCGGCGCAGCGGAGGAAAGCAAAGTCTTGCGCTTCTGCAATTCGTCAAGCTCCAACGAAAATGGCGAAACATCCTTTGCGCCGCAAAGCTCCGACTGTGACAGTGCAGACATGTGGAGGATTGCGGTTCTTCCGGCCAGGGATTCCTGCGCAAGCTCCATCAGGCGATACGCCTGAGAACCGGTCAGCCAGTAGGAGCCGGGGACAGCGCCGTTATCCACGGCGATCTTGATATACGAAAACAGCTCTGGTGCATACTGAACCTCATCAATGAGAACCGGCGCGGGATGCAGCTTCAAGAACATTGCAGGATCGGTTTTGGCAAGCCTGCGTTCCTCCAAATCGTCCAGCGAAACCTCGGCTCGTGCCGTCCCCTCCATCAGATGCCGCAGCATAGTGGATTTTCCCACCTGATGCGGACCCGTCAGCAGCACACAAGCGTACTCCTCATTGATTGCAATAAACTTCTTTTCAAGCTGTCTCTCAATATACATTGCTCCGCCTCCTTTTGGCTAAAATACGATGCACTTATATTTTAGCCTAAACGCAGTGAGAAGTCAATAGATGTCAGGCTAAAATACGATACACTTATATTTTGGCCTGCGCAGGCAGCGATTATGCGTGTCCGCAAAACATGCCTTAACCGTGTCCTCACAGAATAAGGCACACCCGCCCTTCGATTACAGTCTAACAGAACCAAAAGGCAGGTGCGAGCGTGCGAATTTCTGAATCGCGCGGCCAGTGCGATGGATTGCGAGTTATAGATCTGTGACTTGCTTTCACTTCTACAGGAATAATCTGTTCGCCTGTATACACTGCTCTGCGTTTGGCCGCTTTTCAATACAGCGTCCACCAGTAGTCAAATAAGCGGCGATAAAAATTTCCTTTTGCCGGAGCGTTCCGGCAGCTGCGGATCCGCCGGCTGGTCTCTCGCTTGATCCATCTTTGACAGTTGCTGTTCTTGGGATATTTGATGTACTTGCCTGTGTGCAGCAGCGTCCGGCCGTCAAAGCCCCAATCGATATATCCGCGATGCGGCGCATAGCCGCCATAATTTATAATATGCAGTAACCTGTCGCTCTTTTGAATGTCTCGAACGCGGCGCAGTCTGCGACGGTCTTTGCTTCGCAGATGCGCTTCGGATAATTCATTCTCCGTGAGCCTGGCAATCTTCTCGTTTAATGTGGTTTCGGTCACAAGCTTTCCCACTCGGTATTCTGCGCGTCACGGGTGATACCCCGTACCAGCTTCCGCGCCGCTTGCTGTGATATTCCTTTTGCGCCCGTTTGCTCTGTTTTTTCAGCGGTACTGTATTGTCCATAATTCATCTCTCCAATTTTACATTTGAATTACAAAGCGTGTTTTCATCTTGCGTTTTGCTGCTGCCTCTGGTATTTTGTAGTATCACGATCTTAAGGAGGCAAGCAAATGGACTTGAAGATGTTCCCCGTGATTGATCCCGTTGCGACGGGAAACAACATCCGCCGTCTGCGCATGGAGCGCGGCTTGACCGTCCGGGAGCTGCAAAGCTACTTCGGCTTTGAAGAACCTCGCGCAATCTACAAGTGGCAGAAGGGCGAAAGCCTGCCCACGGTGGACAATCTCTACGCGCTTGGAGCGCTCTTTGAGGTTCCGATGGATTAGATTCTGGTTCCTGTTATAAAACTGCATATCGTCAGTGAGCAGCAGGTCGAGCCCTGCTGCTCACATCATTTTATCCCCCGGCTATTTTGGATACGGCAAGCGTCCGATGCAGCTTTCACCATTTGCTCCGTCTGCATTGCCTGCTGCGTGACAGATCACGCGCTCAGCTTCGCACACGGAAAAAGATCAGAATTTGATCGTTATTGATCTCGTAACCAGCGAGTCAGGCTTGCTTGCCTTACATATCATATGGAGATGTCAGTTTGGATGCAGGAAAGTGTGTGATATGGAAAAGGCGGTTCTGACGGAAGAACGTCTGGCGAGGATAGAGGCGTGGAACGCTTCTTTTCTTCATGTTTTGAAAGCTCGTAGGGTGAGCCGAACCAGAATATCTTTCTAAAAACGTGCAGCGTTATCGTTCATCTGCACCTGAACCGGTATTTGCATTCTCCTGGCTTGCCGCACCCAAAATAGTCGGGCTGCGCCTGGGCGTTATGCTCCGGCGTTTTCTGTATAGGTCTCGAACGCCTCTGCAAAGCTGGCGTTCACATCAAAGGGCGGTGCGTAGTCCACCTTCGACGTGACTAGGCACAGATCGATTCTGGTGGAAGTCTCATCGGCTTGCTGATTGAGCTTGCCGAGTGCAGCACGGATGACCTTGCGGTCGTAGTTGATCGTCGTCACCCGCCGCACATCGCAGCGGTAGGAGATCTGATTGCCCTCAGCGTTGAACCGGTAGCCGGTGCCGCCGCCCGTGATCGTTTGCTCGGAGCTGCGCAGATCATTCATCCGTTTGAATGTGCGGGCGATGCTCTGCCGCGTCGCATTGAGGCTGACCGCGCTGTCCATGTCGATGTCCAGTTCGGATTTTGTCTTACGGATGGCGGCAAACAGCGTGCCTTTCTCGTCCAGCAAGTACAGGAGGAAACGAGCAATGTCCGTGATCTGCTCGTAATACTCTGTTTCCGGCACCGCAAGAACGGTTTCGTCCTCCGCTTCCGTCATGACCTTGTGCCGCAGATAAGTGTTTTCGACCCGTGTGACATTGGTGTCGCGGTCGAGGATGCTCTGTGCATCATCCATGAAGGACTGGAGCTTGTTCTGGTAGCGGAATGCTTCTTTCAGATTCATAGTTTCTTCACCTCTGGCTCGAAAATTTGTTTCTGTCTGTATTTTAACTGCCAGATTTGAAAAAGTCATGGAACTTGTGGTTCACCTTGTTTGAGCGATTTGAAGTCCAATTCTGCGGCTATCTTCTTCGCGTTATCAGAAAAAACGACAATGTACAATAAGCTGCGCAAAAAGGAGAACGCATAAAAGAAGACATAGCTTGCGGGCTCTGGCAGAATGAAGTCACAAGACATCATTCTAAAAGGAGACAGCAAACTATGTCCGAGAAGATTGTAGAATTCAACGTGGAAATTATCAGGGGTCAGATCAAGGAACTGGTTCGCGGCAGCGTAGAAGAAACGCAGAACGAACTGCTGGAGAAAGAGATGGAGTTACTGGCGCAGGCCGTGTGCTGCGAGTGCAGCGAAATCCACCAGAGCTACCGCAGCGGGCGCTATGACTGGCTGCTTCACCACAACCTCCGGCGACGTCACGCTCCATAGCTGCGGCTCAGGGACGTGTCCTTCAAAACAGCTATCACAAGGTATTGCAGTCAGTGGTGAGAACGGAGCAGCGCTGTTGTTTTGAGATTGACACTCATCAGGTCGCGCTGGGCCTCTCTGGACATCTGACAGGTTGGTATCAGGAACGTCAGCGCTTTTTGGATCTGCTTGAGATCAGCGGCAGATACCCGGCCTGCGTGCAGATGCTCCAGCACATGAATATAGGAATCCTTCAGCGCGGCGGATACGGCCGGACGAAGAAAGTAGTTGGAAATCAGGCCGCCAATCAAGGCGGCTTCGTTATCAGTGTACTGCATGATGCTCCTCCTTTGGTCGTTGGCGTCAAACAAACGGGAGTATGATACCACAAGATGCTGTGGCTGGCTATGCGCGAAGTGACGAAATATACGATAAAAATTTGGTGTAATTCAGACTTGACATCTGCTGAGGGCATAGAAAAGCCGTGCGGTTCGATTGAAACCGCACGGCTGCTGCTTTTCTATACCACTTTATGATGTGGGATTAAATCAGTTTCTCATATTGTCTTGCGCCATAGAAAAAGTGCAGGACATATACGCATTGCGTCTGCTCATCGACACGGTAAAGCATCACATAATTTTTAATCACAACCTTGTGATACCCCATACGATGCAGCCGGAGATTGTGGGAGAGTTCATACATATACGGCGTGTGCTTCAGCGCTTCATACACAGATAAGACTTCCTCAACAAATGCGGTCGCCGCTGTTGGATTCTGAAGCTGAACAGACAGGTATTCAAGAATATCGGAAAGCTCCCGGTCAGCACGATCAGTGATCGTGATATTATACATGGTACTTTTCCCGCAGCTTTTGCAGCGCAGCAACGCCATCTTTTGTCTTCCCGTTTTTCACTTCTTCTTCTGCGATAGCCAGCTTTTCATACAGCTCCAGCATCATGAGTTTCTCTTCATAGGCTTTCATGCTCATCAGAACCATATCGCCGTAGCCGTTTTTTGTTACATAGATCGGTTCTGTTGATTCATTGCACATCTGCGAAATGGCAGCTGTATTTTTTAGGTCACGGATCGGAATAATACGCGGCATTGCAATCGCCTCCTCGTGGCTTAATCATACCACAATTATGTGCCGGATGCAAGAAAACATTCTGGCTGAGGATATGAGATTGGAATGGTGGAGTGTATGGTGTGCAGCGAACCAAATCTATAATCGTCTATTCCATGCCAAAGATATGATACATATAATTCTTTCGGGCATTTGCAAAATGGTAGATATAAACCGTATCCATCGCGATTTTGTAGATGCAGACGTATTGGCCGATGAACAATGCTCTGAACCCGTGCTTGCCCATCAGCATATCGTATTTGAGTACGCCCAGCTCCAGAAACTCTGCAAGCTGCTGCGTAGCATGAAGGACTTTATCCGCAAACTTTTTCGCGTAAGGCGCACCGACTTCGGTTTTGTAGTATTTCAGAAAGGCCAGAAACTCATGCACCTTGTTAAGCCATTCAACTCTCGCGAAGAATGTCCTCCACGTCGGCACGCAGTTCGCTTGCGGAATATGTTCTTGCGCCGGCGAGTTTATTTTGCTCCCTGCGCAGCATTTCCGCAAAGAGCTCCAGTTCTGCCTGACGTTTTCCCAAAGCTCGATTGGCAGGAACACCATTTCACCGTCACCGTTGCGCGTCAGATAAATCGGTTCCTGCTTTTCGGTCGAGAGCTTCACCATGCCATCGTAGTCATTCCGAAGGGCCGCTGCAGAACGAATCATCATATATTATCTCTCCAAGAAATTATTCCGGCTTAATTATAGGAAAATTATGTAATCCAGACAAGGTTCGGCATCTTTCGCTCATGTTGGCGAGAAACCGGAAATGCGATGCAAGCACCCGTTTCGCGCGGTCAGAAACAATGGCGGTGTAGGTCTTTTCTTTTACCATAGCATCAGGCTCCTGCAATCACGCTGTCCAGATACGCATCCAGTTCATCGACGGTGCAGCCGGTTCTTCCCGCAAGTCGGCCTTCCTCAACAGCCAGAAGCTCTTCCCGGAGCTTCAGCATTTTTTTCTGGCGGTTGAAGGATTCAATATCCATGACGGCCAGATCGCCCTCGCCGTTTTTGGTCAGATAGACCGGCTCCGCTGTTTTTCTGCAAAGCTCGGCAATTTCATTGTAGTTCTGGCGAATGGCCGCTGACGGACGAATGTTCATATCGTTGCCTCCATATAGCATGATTTTGCCTTCATTACATTCTTCACTGTGCTATCTTGGCAATCGGCCTATCTGGCACCCAGTATCACTCCAACAGCTTCGTGTAATCCCGGCGGGCATAAACCACCCTTGCAATCGTCACGCGCTTTTCTGTCTCGGACACCCAGTAGAGCATCATATAGTTCTCAACGAGCAGCTTTCGATACTCGTGCTTTAACGGGCGCAGCGGCGTATAGGCTGGCTGCGCATACGGAAAATCCCGCAGACTTTCTCCGGCCTCGGCCAATCGTTCCGCAATGCGCTCTGCCGCTGCTGGATTGTTCAGCTCCCGTGCAATATACAGGACGATCTCTACCATGTCCTGCACGGCAGACGGCAGATACTCGACGTTATACAACCTTCGATCCTCCGATGGCGTCCTTCATGGCTTTCAGAACGTCCTTGGAGGAATAGCGTTCGCTGGACAGCTCTGCTTCGCGCTCGGCGGCTTGCAGTTTGAAGTAAATCTCGCTTTCAAATTGCAGATTTTCAAACGCTTCCATACTCAGAACGACCATATCACCGTAGCCGTTTTTCGTCAGGAACACTGGCTGCGCGGTTTCGTGGACGGTTTTGGAGATCTCCGCAAAGTTGTTTCTCAGGTCGGAAACCGGACGAATCATGTTCATAGTATCAGCCTCCTTCATTTGTAGTTTAGCATAATTGCGCTAAGATTTCAAGTCTGCGTCTATTGATATATGTTACCCCTGTTAACCCACACGGCAGCGTAATCGTTATTGTGCTGCATGAGGCCCGTATGAATCTGACCAGCATATACAGACGTCCAATGGCCCCTGCTTCTATCATTCTCTGTTTTTCGTGGACAATTCAAACAGCAGCAAGCTAGAATCCGTTCCAAATCATTCTGCCGCGATACTGAAAACACTCAGCGTCGCAGCAGTCCGCCGGTGTCAAATCCGCAAGCCGTTTCCTGCTCCGTGAAATGAACAGGTCAGAGTCCATGGGCGGATGCGGCACTTGATCGCGCAGGAGTTCATCGACAGCGACCAGCCTGCCATATGTGAATGGCTCATGCTCCTGCAAATACTGAAAAAAGTAGTTCCTGTGAAATGGGCAGAAGCAGCAGGCGGACGCCTTGGTGTCAAGACCCCAAGCATCAAGAATATAGGCGTAGTTGTCTGCACGGGTCAATTTCATCTCGACCAACGGAAAATGATTGGTCAGCATCGGATTCGGGCTTTCTTTGCAGCGGTGGCGTTCTTCAAAGCTGAATCCCATGTGCATCTCGTGCGCTTTTCTGTCTTCATCGCGGAGCTTTTGGCCCTTTCGATAGCCGAGCACCTCCCAGCGGAGAAACTTTGCAATCTGCGCCACCTTATAGTCCAGCGTACAGTTTCTCGGCATCCGGGATTTGTGGCCATCAGAGCGAAGCGTCCACCATGGAATACTGACGACGCGCCGCTTTCCAAAGTTCTGCATGAGATCGTTGTATAGCGGCGTATGCAGCATTTCATACCGAAGACCGGCATCCTGACAGGCCTGATGAACAAACTCGGCTTGCCGCATGACCCATGGCGGTTCAAAGCCGAGATCACAGAATACGACAAGGTCATATACGGGAACCAGCGGGTATGGATGGGCGCAGCCCTTCTGCGCTGCGTTTGCATTTTCACAGGACATCAGAGCAAGTGCCGTAGACTGCATACCAGCTCCAAACGAGAGTATTTTCATAGCAATAAGCGCAGTAGAATGAAGCTGCACATGATGCTGGAAACATCAGAAAATATGCTCATGCCGCTTTCGCTGCCTCTTTTGGCTGAACGCACTCAACAGAAAAAGGAACACGGGAAAAGAACGGCGCATTTTCCTCCATGTACTTCTGTGCGGCCCTTTCCGTTCTAAATTTCCGCACGGTTGGAATCGTTGGATCGTCGGTGCGGATGGTCATGACGCCGTGCCGCGTCCGCTTTACAAAATATCCGCTCCATGCTTTCAGAACGTAGAATTGCTTCAGCTTATCAAATTTTGATGACTTGCTGACGCGCGGCGGATGGTAAAAGCTGCGGCAGGAATCAAAACGGATGTCAACGTTCGGCTCACCGATGCGGGAAAGTGCAGTCAGAAATGCCTTTGTTGTGGAGGAGTACACTGTTTTCTGCGTGTGCCGGTCTGTGAGGACGATGGAATTCCCGTATTGACGGTATTCCTCAATCGTGTGCGCGTTCTTCAGGCCCGCGAGGAACCACCGCTGAAACTCACCAGCTTCAAAAGCGCTGGTTCGGCTTTTGCGCATTCCGCCGCGGTTGCCGCTGCTGAAGCCTTCATAGGTTTCCGCGATCTTCTGGATCTCATCGCTTGTAAACAGCAGTCTGCCCCGATATGGGAGATCCAGAACAGACCAGTACCGCTCTGCGACCTCGCGCCCATGCACGTTAAATTCATAGGTATTGGTCGATCCGCGGCAGACAAGCGGGATAAATTGATCGCCAATGGAAACAAATGCCTTGTCGTAATAGAGTTCACTGCTCATATTCGTAAAAACCTCTTTTCCTTTTATAATTGTGGGCGGCACAGAATCATTCTGTGCCGCCCGGTTTATGTGTGCTCAGCCTGCGAGCAGTGCCTCAAATTCTTCCTCTGTCAAGGTTGGAACGCCGAGCTGCTGCGCTTTTGTCAGCTTGCTCCCGGCCTTTTCGCCAACGATCAGATAGTTTGTCTTTTTTGTCACAGAGGACGCCGGAATTGCGCCGATCTGCAAGAGCTTGTTCTGAATGCCGTCGCGGGTATAATGCTCCAGCTTTCCGGTCGCCACAACGATCTTGCCATATAACGGGGATTCTTTCGTAATACTCATAGGTGTCGTCTCCTTTATGAAATGAATTTTTTCCAACAGCGGACGCCAGAGCTTTGCTTCTTCTGCGTCCGCGTACCATGTGTAAAGGTTCTCCTGCATCACAGCACCGAAGTCCGGCAGCTGCGTGAAATCAAAGCCCTTCTGAATCGCAGCTTCAAACGCTTCCCAAGAGCCGCCGAAGCAGCGGTCAAGTTCTCGACCGGCATGACGGCCAACCGTCGGAATGCCAAGACCGGCGATGAATTTTGCCAGTGTGCAGCTGCGGCTTTTCTCAATGGCCGCCTGCAGCCGCTCAAAGGACTTTTCACCGAAGCCGTCGGTCTGAATGATCGCGTCACGGTGCTGCTCCAGATCGTACAGATCCGCAAATGTATGAATCCAGCCATGCCCGATCAGCTTTTCCAGCGTCGTCTCTGACAGGCCCTCAATGTTCATTCGGCTTTTATCACAGAAGTGAACAAACTTCTGCACCAGCCTTGCGCTGCAGCTTCGGTTCCTGCAAAAAAGCTGATGTGTTCCGCCAGTCGTTTCGCCAACCTCCAGCGCTGCGCCGCAGCAGGGGCAGGACATGGGAAGCCGGTATGTGTCGCTCTTTGTCAAATTGCACGCAATCTGCGGAATGATCATGTTGGCCCGATATACCCGGATCGTATCGCCGGAGCCCAACTGAAGGGCGCGGAAATTATCCAGATTGTGCAGATAGGCGCGGCCAACTGTCGCGCCGCCCATATTGACGGAATCGAAGCGTGCAGTCAGACTGACCATTCCGGTGCGCGTCGTTGCGAGTTCAATGCTGCGGAATGTGGTTTCGTATAGTTCATCCGCCCATTTGAGCGCGATCAGACGATTTTCATGGTGCCCGGTAGCGCCAAGGCTCCTGCCATACGCAAGGTCGTCGTATTCCATGATAAGGCCATCAACTGGATAGGCAAACCTGGTCGGCTGCATGCTGAGAATCGCACGTTCAATATCACGGGCACTGCATGAGAAAGGCAGATACAGATATGGAACCACGCTGAAGCCGCAGCTCGCCAAAAGCTGCTGCTGCGCGTGCTTGCTGCCGGATTCCAAGCTGTCGCTGACCAGATCGAACGCCCAAAATTCCAGCATCCGCTTCTGTGCTTCCGAAGCGTCCAGCTTTCGCACGCTCCCGGCCGCCAGATTTCGAGGATGGCTGTAGGCATCGTCCAGTTCCACGTTGATGGTGTCAAAGTTCTTCCATGAAATCACGCCCTCTCCGCGAACCTCAAATGCCTCTGAAATGGGAATGCTCAGCGGCACATTGAGAAAGGTCTTTACCGTGTGGGTCACGTCCTCACCGATGATACCGTCGCGGCCGCGTGTAATGGCCTGCTTGAGATGTCCGTTTTCATATCGGAGGACAAGCGTAAGGCCGTCCATCTTCCATGAAAGCAGCACATCCCGGTCAGCAGCGAACCGGATCAAATCATCGACAGATTTTGTTTTCGCAGCAGAAAGCATAGGCTTTGTGTGCCGAACCTCTGCCAATGTTTCAAGTGTTTCGCCGGCGACATGCTGTGTGGGCGAATTGGACAGGATCACACCGCTATCCTCCTCCAGCGCGACCAGATCGTCCATCAGACGGTCATATTCCAGATCGCTCATAATCGGCGCGTCGTGCTTATAGTAGGCGGTATCCGCTTGCCGGATCTGCCGGATCAGCTGCTGCATTCGTTCATAGATCGGTTCGTTCATTCGTTATGGTTCACTCCTTGTATCGTATATTGTTTCTTTCTCATGCCGCTTCCTCTTTTGCATCGTGGACTGCCAAAATCAGATCCCGCATACAGTCAAAGAATTTCTGTGAGCATGGACTCTTTTTTGCGCGGTAGTAGGTAACGGAGCCGCAGAAGTCCTCCTGAACGGTTGCACTTGCCAACCGCTCTTTGATCCATCCCTGTGTGCGGAGCGGCACGTCAATGTGATATTCGCGCATCAAATACAGAATCAACGAGGTTTCCACAAACGAGCCATCGTCTTTGTAATAGCAAAGCGTATCGTTTTTCAATGTGCCGCCGCTGCGGATGATTTGCAGCGCGGCGCCGACAGCTTTTTCTTTTTCTGTATTGATAGACTGCTGGTACACACGATCCTGCTCGGCAATCTGTGCCTGCCGCATTTCATCCTCCTGCTGCTTAAGTGACCGATAGATTTTGGAAAGCTGTATGCAGTGGTCAAGCTCATCCGCCATCAATGCACCGACATAATCCGGGAAGGTCTTGCCGCCGTTTTCCTTGCTGGCGGTATACCGCATAAGATGCTCATTGAGGATACCGTGGATATAGTCTGCCTGCCGGGGCGATTCTTTGCCCAGATGGTAGATCACAGTTCTCTCGATTGCGACAGCTTCCTCAATAGCGCTCTTTTGCAGACTGTCAAAATACGTTTTCCGATGTTCTGCGCCGCCATACAGTTCCCGCATAGCCGGCAAATACCCACAATGTTCGGTCAGAAAATATTCTGTCATGCCAAGCGGTGCGAGGTATCCGTGAATCTCAACGTATAGCAGGTAGCGGTCAGATTCTACGCGGGGATAGTCTATATCTGGCGTTCCTGCTTTTGTCCAAAGACGATAGCGGTGCTCCCCATCGGAAACATCATAGAGGTGGACAGCACGGATTCTGCGGCCGCCGCAGTTAAACATGCCGTTACAAAACAGCGGCATCATCAGCTTTGCATCAGACATCCGGCACCCCTCCATTCATAATGCAGCATGCGGGGACAGCGATGTCCACGTCAATTACCATCAGATACTCCTCGGTGAGATGTTCGTAGCGCCAGCTTGCGTGTAAGTAATGCTGCAAAAGCGCCCGGGAGAACTCCATGCTGAAAGAGCGCGTCTGGTTAGATTCTTCTGGGATCAGATCAGGAAAGTCTACTGTGGTTGCGGAAAGCGCATCCAGCAGACTGTGAAGCTCCGGGATGGAGAACCTTCCGTTTATCGACGCAACGCACCAGTAGTCATAGTCTTCTACCATCCTGCACAGCTGAATCGGACGCTGCAGCAGCGTTGTCAGGTGCTTCGAGAGAATGGATGTGCAATCGTCCCAGCGCAGGAGAATTGCACCGGTGATTCTGGATCGATTCATATATAACCTCCATTTTGGGCCAGCTGTTCCTGCAGAAATGCAAGCAGCTGGCGATGATTGTGTTCAAACTGCTCCTGAAAGGGCTTGCTCAGGTCGTAATTCCAGTAGCGGTAAAACAGAAGCTGGAACAGCGAATGCTCGATCTGCGTGGGCGTCATCTGCCGGAGCAGCTTGCCGTACTGCCGGATCGCTGTGTAATCGGCTTTCACAAAGCAGCGGGCGTCCTTGGGGAAATTCTCATAGAACCAGTCGCTGACCCGGACGCGGCCTTTGCCGAAGTGACCGGGGTAATCCGTGCAGAGAAAATACTCGAAGTCCTTACCGCGCCGCCCTGCATCCACTGTGAATGGGTACATTCGGCAGGCACGCGGCCGATGTGCATAGACGCTGCAATGATTCCCGTTTAGGAAAATGCAATGTTGATCTTCGCCCACGGCGTTCAGCAGAAAAATCGGAAAATACGGTTCCAGCGGCATGGGGTGTGCGTACTGCGCACAGATATCCTCCGGCTTGAGACTTTGTCCTTCGCTTTGAAAATGAAGCGCAAGCTGATAAACATCGTATGGCTCCAGCATGACCTTGTTTTCTACATGGCGGCAGCAGGCGCTGCATTGCTGGCACTGGAACGCGATTTTTTGATTCCCGGAAACCGGGATAAGCTGTTTGTTCATAAAACCTCCTATGGAAAAACCGCAGCCACAAAAACTGTGGCTGCGGTCGGCGGGTCCGGCGGCAATCAGACGGGAGATTGCCGCCGGGGTTTCATTCATGCAGCGACGGCCATCAGAATTGACGCCGCAACTGCTGCTTGAAGCGGCGAAAACTTCACATGATAGTGGGTATTCAGCGTTTCAAACTTTGCTTCCTGTTCATTTTGCACCTGGATGGACGTGACCAGCGAGGTCAGAATGAACTGCCCTTCGTGGTCGATGAGCGCGCTGCTGCCGACTCTCAGCGGCCGGAGCAGACGCCCGTGGAGCATCCTTGTGTGCTGATCCTTCATTTTTTCGCCTCCTTCCCATCTCCGCGGAACCGCAGATAGGCGGAATACAGACTTTTGAGCATCCGGCGCACACGCCGCGGATCGAGCTTGTACCGCGCGGCGATCTCCGCAATGCTGCACCCATGCAGGCGCAGCAGCGCAAACGCGGCCTGCTGCGGCGTTCCGCATTTTTGCAGCTCCGAAAAGAAATATGCTTCGGGCAGCTCCGCATCGCAGACAGTCTCCCTGCGGCCGCAAAGCGCACAGTAGGCTTCCTCTGCCTGCCTGCGCCGGCTCTCTCCGCGCTTCCACGACACAATGCTTTGCTGCATCGCGCGGTAGGCGACGGTAGAGAACGAAAAGCGGCGCAGATAGGCGTGGGAGCAATATCGCTCTACGGCACGCAGGTAGCCCATAACGGCAAGATCGTAATATTCGCCGGGATCATACCGCTGCTCCTGCAAAAACGCATAGACCAGCTTGTGATTCTTTTCGG
>ERZ809207.79-NODE-79-length-75823-cov-12.351362_pt1 | contig 75823 bp, 63 predicted proteins | sample MGYA00520515_ERZ809207 | MGnify/ENA primary metagenome ERZ809207 (study PRJEB31570, sample SAMEA3213009) | Homo sapiens | biome: human-gut; feature: human gut; material: fecal | place: Sweden | collected 2011 ... | reverse complement strand
CGATATTAAAAGAAAGGAAATATGTGATAATTAACTTCCTAATTATCATACAAGATTACTATGATATTTATATTCTTGCTAAAATGCAGTATAAGAATATTGAAACAGAGTATTTGAGAGCAGCACTGGATGCAACATCGAAAAAACGAGGTTCTTCGGAGATATTGAAGGAGTATAAAAATATCATTGATATTGTCAGAAATAGTGATGTAATGATTAAGCAGTGGAGGACTTACCAAAGAGATTTTGAATATGCCACTGATATTAGTTTCGATGAGGTCTGTGATGCGGTAGTGCGGATGATGGATTTGTGTATTTGATATGTGACCTAAATGGTGACAATTTAAAACTGGAGAGGCACAACATAATGGACAGGAAAAATGAAGGATTGAATTATTTGAAGCAATATCCCAAGATGAGCAAATGGGTAAATACCTGCATTTGCTGCGGTTCAATGGGGTATGATCCAGATATGCCGGAGGTAATTACTTCCAGGGACGGAAATGGAGAATATCGTACTGTGTTTTCAAGGAATATAAGGAGCTATTTCCCTCCGTTAAGGTTGGATGATATGGGGATGTGTGAAATCTGCCGAAGGCATTGGGAAGATAGATGAAAGCGGTAAGATTGAGTAGTATGATACATTGGGGCGTGAAGACAAGAAGCATTAATTATAATGAGAATATAAAATGTGAAAAAGCGATTGTTCTGTGAGAGGGGAGCAGTCGCTTTTTTTAGTCGTATATGCTTTCCAGCTGTGCATACCTTTTGGCAATAATGGAATAAATTGCCGAAAGGTATGGAGTTTTTGATAACGTGTGGTATCATATAAATGATAGTAATAAATTGAATGTATGGTGCAAATTTAATTTGTGTGAAATTTGTGTAGAACAATGTTTGACGTGAGGAGGAAGAAAAAATATGAAGTTTGGGTGGATTGATTTTTATTCAGAATTAGCAACAAAACTTTTGGCTTTCAAAGATAATCATAAGGGATTGATTGAAAAGATAAAAGAAGTTTATGCCAAGGTAAATATGGATGTTCCAAAGCTGGAAAAAGAAGATGAAATTATTGACATTGATCCATTCACAGTTTTTGGTTTGTTTAACAAAGGAATTAAAAACACCAACAGAATAGTTATACTTGGCGGGATAGCAGATGTATTGGGAATAGAGGCTAAGGTGCCGGATAACTTTGATGGAATCCCAGTTTTAAATAATTTTAGTGCAACATTCTATGGTTTCGGCGATGATCGTAAGCCAGATGATATAGATAATATTTGGAAGCTTTTTGAAGCAGCAATAATACTTGCGAACAATGATAATGAGAAAAATAGAGATGAATTTTCAAAGTGGTATGACATAGTCCATGATCAGTATGGTATCCGTTGGAATATTACGATGGGCTTATATTGGATTAGACCTTATGTATTTATCAATCTTGATTCCAGAAATAGGTGGTATATTTCGGAAGAAGGAGATATCGCAAAAAATATGCCTTCGGAAATCTTAAAGCTGGTGAATGAGAAAAATAATAATCTCCCCAGTGCGTCACAATATTTATATATAAGAGACTATTGCAGTGAGATGTTGAGTTCGGGAAATTATGATGTTAAGAATTTCCCAGAGTTATCCTATAAGGCATGGATAGTTTCAGAAGAGGTGAATCGAGAGATTGCGGCGGCGAAAACTAAAAAGACATCTAGTGCGGCGTTTCTACGATGGTTTGGACCATTGCTTCAGGCGTTACGTGACTTGGGTGGTTCTGCAACGCCTAATGAAGTACGTGCAAAGATTATAGAAAATGAGCAGTTGTCTGCTGACGAAATAAATGCAACCAGAGGTAAAAATAATGTTAATAAATTCGAGAATGAAGTGGCATTTGCACGGAACTATTTAGTCTATGCCGGATATCTTGATAAGGGTGTGCGTGGAATATGGACATTAACGGAAGCAGGAAAAAATGTGGAGATGACTGATACTTTGGCTTCAGATATATTCAGGAAGGGCGTTGCGGAAAATCAAAGCAAACGTGATAAAAATGGTGCGGCGATTGCTGACGATGGCGTAGATACTGTCCATTACTGGATGTATTCTCCTGGAGAAAATTCATGTATGTGGGAGGAATTTTATTCAGAAGGTATTATGGCGATTGGTTGGGGTGAAATTGGCAATCTTAAAACATTTGACTCGAAAGATTCTATGAAAGAAAAAATGAGAGAGACATTTGATACCAACCTTTCATATAAGAATGCGGCACATGCCACATGGCAGTTTGCCAACGATATAAAAATTGGCGATGTTATATTTGTGAAAAAGGGTATGCACCAACTTGTTGGACGTGGAATTGTCACATCAGATTATGAATATGATACTGATAGAAGTGATGAATATAGAAATATTCGTAAAGTGAAATGGACTCATAAGGGGGAATGGGCTCATCCGGGGCAGGCTGTTATGAAGACCTTGACTGATATAACGGCATATAATGATTATGTTGAAAAACTCACTGCATTATTTGAAGATGAGTCTATAGAAGACGTCGAAGAAATCGAAAAGAATTATCCTGCGTATACAGAACGAGATTTTCTTGATGAAGTGTATATGACAGAGGAGGAATATAAAAGGTTAGTTGGTATACTTAGAGTAAAGAAAAATATAATTTTACAGGGCGCTCCAGGCGTTGGTAAGACATTTGCAGCTAAGCGTCTTGCATATTCCATGATGGGTGTGAAAGATATAGACCGTGTTATGATGGTTCAATTTCATCAAAGTTATTCATATGAAGACTTTATCATGGGATTCAGACCATCGGCTACGGGTTTTGAACTGAAAAAAGGTCCTTTTTACAATTTTTGCAAAAAAGCAGAAATTGATAGTGACAATGATTACTTTTTCATAATTGATGAGATAAACCGAGGAAATTTAAGCAAAATCTTTGGAGAACTGTTTATGTTGATCGAAAACGATAAGCGAGGTATAGAGTTACAGCTCCTGTATTCAGACGAAAAATTTGCGGTGCCTGCAAATGTTCATATAATTGGCATGATGAATACCGCGGATAGAAGCCTTGCAATGTTAGACTATGCACTTAGAAGACGGTTTGCATTTTTTGATATTAAGCCAGGGTTCGAAACAGAGGGATTTAGGAAATATAGAATATCGATAGATGATGAAAAGTTTGATAAACTTGTTAGCTGTGTTGAGGTGCTGAACGTAGATATTTCAAAAGATGAGACGCTTGGTGAAGGCTTCTGTATTGGACACAGCTATTTCTGTAATCTTGGGGCTGATAATGTAGATGATCAGTGTTTGTATGGAATTGTCGAGTATGAGCTGATACCGTTGTTGAAAGAATACTGGTTTGATGAGCCTGACAAGGTTAGGGATTGGAGTAATAAGTTAAGGAGTGCGATTAGGTGATACCTATACAAAACATATATTATATGCTGTCATATGCTTTTCGAGTTTTAAATGAACAGGGATATAAGGATATCGCTACAGAGGAATTTGATAATACTGCAGAGCTTATGGCAGCCATACTGGCAAAAGGGATATCTACACAGATTAAGCGTGGACTCGGAAAAGAATATATTTCAAGGATAGAAGCGATGTCATCGCTTCGGGGAAAGCTTGATATTTCTGAGTCTATTAAAACTCAGACTATGCTCAAGCGACAAATTATATGTATTTATGATGATTTTTCTGTAAATAGCAATATGAACAGAATAATTAAATCAACAGTAGGTTTGTTGCTAAAATCAGATATTTCCAAGCGGAGAAAAAAAGAACTGAGAAAGCTTATGGTGTTCTTTGCAGATGTAGAATTTATTGATTTATATTCGGTGAATTGGAACATACACTATAACAAAAATAATCAGACATACAGGATGTTGATTTCTGTATGTTATCTTGTAGTGAAGGGATTGCTTCAAACCAATTCAGATGGAAATACGAAATTGATGGATTTTTTTGATGAACAACGTATGTACAAGCTGTATGAGAAGTTCATTCTTGAGTACTATAGAAAGGAATATCCGGAGTTGACTGTTAATGCATCACAGATTTCATGGCAATTAGATGACGGAAATAATGCAATGCTTCCTGTAATGCAAACGGATATTATGCTTACCTATCAGGAAAAAATACTGATTATCGACGCAAAATATTATTCGAGTACAACACAAACTCAATTTAATGCGAACACATTACATTCTGGAAATTTGTATCAGATTTTCACATATGTAAAGAATAAAGAGTCGGAGCTAGTGACAAAGCCCCATGAGGTTTCTGGCATGTTACTGTATGCGAAAACCGATGAGGAAATATGCCCGGATAATACATATAAAATGAGTGGAAATAAAATAAGTGTTATGACCTTGGATCTGAATTCGAAATTCGAAGATATAAAAAAGCAGTTGGATTTTATTGTTAAGGAACATTTTGGACTGGAAAGATAAATAATCAAATTATTAAGCCGCTGAGCAATATGCATTGGCGGCTTATTTTTCTCCTTGACAGCTCGGTTAGCCTAAACTAACATGAAAACATGCAACTATTGTATTTTACATGTGACGTATATTGTGTAACAATGCAGCTGGTCGGTAGGACTTTTGATAGTGTTGTTTGCAGGCATATAGAACATGCTTGTTTTGGTCAGAAAATCCCAACAATACATAGATATTTATGTTATACTGTATGAAAGGTCAGTACAGTGATAGCAGGAGGAAGACAAATGCTGCTTATAGGAGCGAGGATTCAGGAATATAGGAAGAAAGCAGGATTGAGCCAGGAGGAATTTGCAGAGAAGATCGGCGTCAGCAGACAGGCGGTGTCCAAGTGGGAGAGGGATAAGGCCTATCCTGATCTGGACAGGCTTGTGTGCATATGTGAGATTCTGGATGTCCAGGTTGGCGAGCTCATATATGGGAAGAGCGGGCAGGCAGATGGACCCGGGCAGGCGTCACGGGAAAGAGAAATTGCAAATAACACAGTACATATGAGAAACTTCCGGGGGAAAGGCAGACTGGCAAGACTGAGGACAGTATTTGCCATTTTAGCTGCCTGCTGTGTTTTCTGTATGGTGGTGTTGACGGTGCTTATTGTGAGAAATGAGTGGGGCACCCATCAGGATAAAAATGGAAATGCCCGAGTGGAAAAAGTGTATCGCCAGTATACAAAGGCTGATCTGGGATATATTGATGACAATGGACGTCGGGTTGTGGATACAGTTTGGCTTGATGTTCCGGGGATAAGGGATGGAGATTATCTTGAGCTTTATACCGGAACTGACAATGATAGCATGTTCCTTAATTACAGATCATCAACTATTATTGCTACGTCAATAGTCATGGTAGTATTTATAATTTTGCTGGTTCTCACAATGCTTGAAATTAGGAGAATGAAAAAGGAAGATATGCTTCATATCGTACTTGAGGATAAAACTGCTGATGAAAAGATATAAGAAAATAATTTATGTGATTTTGATGATCTGCATACTGGCGGGCTCTGTATTTGCCGCACTTGATTTCATGGGAGTCGTTGATCTGAACTTCAGAAATAAAAAATTCGGTGAAGATGTGTCAGCAACGGAGAATGAAAATGGTGCTAATACCAACAATCCCGAACCCTGGCATATAGTGTTCAAGGGCTATGCTTTTTCTGTGGAGCCTGTTGGACTGGCAATCATACATGAAAGCGGCTGCATTAACATAAGAAGCTGTGATGAATATCTCATACAGATTGATGTGGAGGATGGCACTGCGGAGGAGTTCTGGAATGGCAGAGATGATCGTGTGAAGAACATGGAGGATTCTGGTTATGTGATAGAACTTGCTCCGGAGAAGGTTGAACTCCAGGGAAGGGGGTACATCAGATATATAATCAGCCTTGCAAATGAGCGAGGTGCGGATGTTGATAATACATATTTCTATGTGCTTGTCTCTGACGCCGGTGATGATCAGCGTTTCTTCACGGTTATAAAGTTTGATGAGATTAATATTGCTTCTTTAAATGTGAAGGAAAAGAACGAAATCTACGAAAAGGCTGTTGATGAAGTCACAGCTATTGTTGCCGGTGCAGTGCCTACTGACGAGACAAATGACATGGCAGGATCATATTGGCAGGAAACACAGCCTGTAGAAAACTCTGCGAGCGATAACGATACAATTACAAATGAAGATACCATAGTATCATACGAACTCCCGGAAGGCTATATCCTCACAGATGATGACCTGTCGGGCAAGAAGTATTATTCAGATAATGATAAGGTTAATGTGATGATATCTGTAGTACCATACACATGGATGACAGCGGCTGACATGGCAGAAAGAGAGCACAGAGCCGGAATTTCAAAGGTTATAAGGTCAGGGCAATATGAGGAAAAAGGAGTGACCTTTTACTATTATACCTATTCGATTCTATATATCAGGGGTGAAAAAAGAAGCATTACATATCATTTTAATGGGTATGCTGATTTGAAAAATGGGGATATATATTCTGTATATGGATTTGCAGATGATAATCCGGCTGCAATGGAACCGGATACTTACGCAGATTTTATGAAGATCAACATGGAATGATTTGGGTTGACTGGTTGGCTTGGAACCTTAAATATGCTATAACATCAAAATACAATATTTTGACTTTGAAAAGGTGACAAAACAACGACAAAACTCCTGATAAATACCATTTCGCAGCTTCTGACACCAACAGTTGCCCGGTTGCAACCGATTATGACTTGATATGATCCGGGTTAATCCTTAATAATTAAACCACTATGTTTATATTTTAAGGAGGATCAGATTTTATGAGAAACAAAAAAGTGGTGCTTGCAGGTCTTATTGCTGCCTTGATGGGAATCTCTCTGGTGGGATGTGGAAGCAGTAATGATGTTAAAAAAAATGTGGCTGAGACAGAACAGGTGACAGAAACGGAGACAGAGGACACAGATGATGTGACTGATGCTTCGTCTGAGGAAGAAACGGACACAGAGGCTGCCAGTGAAACTACAGAATTTACAATTCCTGTATATGAGGATTTTACATTGGCTCCGGGGCTTAGCGAGAAGTACGTGGATATGGACAATCGTTCATTTGTATATAATGGAAAGAAATTCACTTTAGGAGAGTCTACACTTAAGGATCTTGTAGACGGAGGAATACCATTTAATGAGAATGACCTTAACAACATTGGAAACAACGTAAATAAAAATTATGAAACTGATAGATATAGTGCAGATATCAATGATTATGTTACAATGCAGTTTAAGTTTGGTAATTTTACTGACAGTGAGCAGAAGGCTGAGGACTGCGTGCTGACATATGTAAGATATTCTCATTTGTATGTGCCACAGCCGGATTATGATGAATCTTTAAATGAAGAGATCAAAGAGATGATGCTTGATGGAGCAAAGAAGGTCAGCTTTTCATTCCCTACAACGATCACCAAGGATCAGCTTCTTGAAAATAGTAGTGAAAACGCAGTTGTAGATGGAAAAAATGTAAGCTATCAGGTGGACTCAGAGGTTTATATGGGTTCAAGTGGCTATGGATTTGAATTTAATGATGTTACAGGTCAGCTCAAAGAGTTTCATATGTCCTGGCTTCCATAAGCATAAAAAGTGGTAGAAAAATATAAAGTTTCACATTTTGCATATAGCAAGTACGATATAAAATATCTATAATAATAGGCAGGCAGTTGCTCATGACATGTGCCAGGGGTTAAGGGATATGTCATCAAGAATTGTCTGCCTTTTGTTATACAAAATACTAAAGAGCCAAATTACGCATAAAAAGGATAGCACGATTCACTTTATGAGCCGGAGCTGTTTCCATTACAGCGGCTACAAGTTCCACCAGTGGTTTTATATGATATGGATGGAGAAAATGATCGGATTCCACAATCCCGACGTTGTTTCAATGGAGATATCGTGATAAAATAATGCGAGTGTCGAATTTTAAATGGCTTGATGTTCAATTTTGGGAGGAAATTTTATGAATAGGATTGTGTTGGAAGGATATATAGTGATTTCAGTCATGATCGCTATCACAGATATTTTGCTGGCAATCCAGTCTGTGAAGAAGAATAAGACCACAGGAAGATTTCTGGGATTGGCCTGTGCCGCTGCAGCCTTAGTTGATATCAGCTATCTCATCAGTATCATAAGCAAGTCTTATCTGAACATGTCTATAATGTCAAGTGTATATTTTGTGGGCATAGACTTTATGTTGGTGTGCCTCTTGATGTTCACAGTATATTTCACAAAAGGAAGATTTTCAAAGTACGGCAGACTGGCTGTAGGATTCTGTTATTTATATTCATTTTATGAGCTGGTGATATTTGCAATAAATCCATTTAAAGAGATTGCCATAGGCTATGTGGAGCGTGATACATTCATAGCCGGATATATATATAAGATGAAGCCTCTTTATTACATGCATTTGTTATTTGCCTATTCACTTGTTGTGATAGTGCTGTTCCTTCTTGTAAGGAAGATGTGCAGGATACCAAGAGAATACCGTTCCCAGTATAGCTGTGTTATCATCGGGATCGCCATGATCGTACTGGTGAATGGCGTGTTCCTGTTCCTTCCGGGAACCAATGTGTATAACCTGCTTGATTACTCCATCTGCGGATACAGTCTGATCTCATTTCTGATTTATTGGAGTTGTTTCAATTACTCCACTCATGGAATGTTAAATAAGCTTAAAACCTATGTATTTGAAAACGTTGGTCAGGGCATAGTTCTGTTTGATTACGAGGAACATCTTATCCTTCACAACGAGAGAGCCGATTATTTCCTGGGAGAAAAGCTCTTAGGCAAATGCGAAAATCTCGAGGATTTCCTTGCAGCATACAACCTGTCGGCAAATCTCGCCTCTGAGGATGACAGTTTTTCACTTCAATGTTATATAAGATCAGACAATGAGGAGCGTCCCCTCAGATGTGATGTTAGGAGGCTTGACAATGAAAAGGGAAGAAAACTTGGGCAAATGTTTGTATTCTCCGATATTGCTCTGGAGACAGATATGCTTACCGGATTCCAGAAATGGGAGAGCTTTAAACGTCTTGCCATAGAAGAGAAAGATCACTTTACCTTCCCTGTAGGAGTTGCCATATGTGATATAAATAGTCTTTCAACAATTAACAGTACCCTTGGTAATCAGGCGGGAGACAAGGAGATCAGGATACTTTCGGATATTATACGCAGATGCTTCCCCGAGAGGACATATTATGTTCGTGGAACTGATGCCAATCTCATTGCACTGTGCAGTAAGAGCAGTGAAGAGGAAATGTTTAATTGCCTCTCCAAGGTAAGGAAGCTTTATGCTGGAAGTATCCAGTATGCGGTAAGTGTGGCAGGGAGTGCAAGCCAAAACATAACCGATGTCATTCAGGACGCAGCTCGTGCTATGCGTGCCAAGAAGCTGGTGGATTACAAGTCCATACATTCAGATATGCTCGCTTCACTGATCAGGGCTCTTGAGGAGTGTGACAGTGATACGGAACATCACGTTCGCAGAACACAGAGGTCGGGAGCAGAACTTGGCAAGAGGATCGAGCTTACGGATATTCAGCAGAGTAAGCTGGCACTGCTTTGTCTGCTACATGACATTGGTAAGATAGGGGTTCCCATGGAGATCCTTAACAAGCCTGGTAAGCTTACGGATGAAGAGTGGAAGATAATGCGTTCCCATGTTGAGAAGGGATATGAAATTGCAAATAGCAATACTGAGCTTAAGCAGATTGCAGAGGAGGTGCGTCACCATCATGAAAGATGGGACGGAAATGGTTATCCTGATGGACTCAGCCGAGAAAGTATTCCGATACTTTCAAGAGTTATTGCAGTTGTTGATGCCTTTGATGCCATGACAAATGATCGGTCTTACAGAAAAGCCATGTCAATTCCAAAGGCTCTGGAAGAATTAAAGAAAAATGCCGGCACCCAGTTTGATCCATATATAGTGGCAGAATTTATCAAGCTGGTTTCCGAGAATTATACAGCAGAGGACACAGAGGAAGCTACAGAAAAAGTTGAAAATACTGAGCGGAGGCAGCTTATGGGGGATAGTACCGATGGTGAAAATATTCCCAATACCTCAAATGTCCATAATGTGCAGTACAGCAGATATCTTCTTGATATGTTCAACAATATAATTTCTGTGGACGATAATTTTGAGATGCTTACCGGTTACACCAGAGAAGATGTAGAAAAAGGAATGAACCAGCAGGATCTTATTCCGGAGGAAGAACGTACGGAGTATCTGTGTCAGACCGCTGCAAATCTTGCAAAAAGTACATTTGTATTCCAGGAGCACAGAATACGCCGGAAAAATGGAAGCGACATATGTGTGTTGTGTTACGGAAGGAAGTTTTATGATTCAGCTATAAAAGAAGACAGGATGGAGATTATTATTACAGATATTTCAAAGACGTATTCAATGAAGGTTCTTACAGATGTGGAGCAGAATAAGGCTGAAGCGAGACTTAGAAACTGGGAGAGCACATATCGTTCAGATTCACTTACAGGCCTGTTGAATCATGCAGCCTTCAGAAATGATATGGAGATGAAGCTGCTTGCAGGGGATTCAATAGTTATGATGATAATGATGGATGTGGACAGGTTCAAACAGTACAATGACACTTACGGTCATCACAACGGAGATAAGTATCTGGTTCTTGTGGCACAGGCACTGCTTATGTCATTAAGAGATGAAGATTATGCATGCAGGATGGGCGGCGATGAGTTCGCAGCGATGTTGTTCTTCGGAAAAAATATTCCTGACAAAGCAATAAGGGAGAGAGCACAGCAGATATTCGATAAAGTTAATCTAACCGTGAAATCTGCAGAGGGAGGTTCCGGTATATCCATGGGCGCAGTAATAGCTAAAACAGAGGTGACCTTTAATCAGTTGTATGAAGAGTCAGATAATGCACTCTACAGTGCAAAGGAAAAGGGAAGAGGCAGAATTGTGGTTGTGGGGCATGGACAGAAAGCATAAATCATAAAAGGGCAGAAAGGTTATAAAATTCAGAAAATTGGTCAGGAGAAGAAAAAATATATAATCCATAAACATCAAATAAGTGAATATGGAATTTACAATGTAAAGGTGCATTTTCAGTGTTATACGAAACAAACATAAGAAGATGCACCTTTTATTTTCTTAAAAAATCCCCGCATAAAATCAAATAAAAGAAAGCTCAAAGGGATAGTAATTACCCCGGCAGTGGTTATAATTAATGGTGATATGCAAATATAAGCATGTAGATCTTTCTTTGGGGATCTGATGAGATAACCAGGCTGACGAGTTGGATTTCCTATGAAAGCATGGCATGTTAATCAGGAGGATATTATGAATATTTTTGATATAGTGGGACCTGTAATGGTAGGACCTTCAAGCTCCCACACAGCAGGTGCGGTAAAGATAGGATATGTGAGCAGAAAGCTGTTGGGGGAGGAAGTAAAAGAAGCACGGATACTGCTTTATGGCTCATTTCTCACAACAGGTACAGGTCACGGAACCAGAAAGGCACTGGTTGCAGGACTGTTAGGCATGAAGACCGATGATATAAGGAAACCGGGCTTGGTGGACTGGCAACGACACCTACCGCGGTGGAGATCGGGAAGCGGATGTGATTAATTTTGTAAAAAATGATCTTGTTAAAACCGATTTTAACAAAACTGATTTTAATAAAATATTTACTAAAAATATTAGGAAAACTAAATTTATCAATTATATTTTCAGGAGCAACATGGAAACAATAACAGGACTTATAATGATAAACCTCATAGGCTGCCTTTTCTTCATAAAAGGCAGGGCAGATAAAGATAATATGATGGCAAGGGTAGCGTTGGTAAGTGTATTTACTGCTATCCTTGCCGTTACCATGATGTTAAAGTTTGGTAGCACAGGTGAGATCGCCGGATGGGATTTAAGATTTTGGCGGGCATACGCAGATAACAGTATATTGATATGGTATACCCTTATCATAAACGCTGTTTCTTTCGTAGTCTTTGGAGTGGACAAATATAAGGCGGTGAAGGGACGATATCGTATCCCGGTGGCTGTGCTTATTTACCTTGCATTTGCAGGTGGTTCTGCAGGAACTGCGGTGGGAATGGTGCTGTTCAGACATAAAATAAGAAAGAACTACTTTGCTGTGGGGGTCCCAATGATAATTGTAATGCAGATACTGCTTATGGTGTGTGGGCTCAACTGGGGGTAAAAAGTGCAAATTATTTATCCACCCTGCTGATAAAATAGTCACAACAGGTTGGAAAACATAGCAAACCAATAAAACGAAAAAGACTGTCAAAAGGTTACCTTTTGACAGTAAATACAGAAGAAGGATCAAATGAGGTGGGAGTAGCCACTGCTGCCAGTGCAGAGAGGACGGGTAGCAGTGCCGTTCAGGAGTCAAACAAGTTATATATCACAGAGGAGAATTTCCCTGATGCAGGATTAAGACAGGGGATTTTTGATAGCTGGGATATGGAAGGTGAAGGATGGGTAAATCCCGACAATGTGATTTCGCTGTTATTGAACGAGATGGACATAAGTTCCCTTGAAGGAATAGAACTGTTCCCTAAGTGGTATTACACAAAATATGGTGACAAGGATTTAACGGTGACCAGGCTCTTTAAGTACAATGGAGAATGGTACTACATAAAGAATGGTGTGGGCATAGCATTTGCAGTGTTAAAGTTTAGCAGATGTTATGCCTGCTTTTTCTATATCCGGTTGAATAAGCTCTCATTTGATGGTAAAATTTCATGGACATAAAAGCTTTAGCAAATGGTAAAAACAGTACACTTAAAATTTTTGACAGAGGTTAAAAACAATGCAGAAGAAGATAGCTTTAATAAATGATGTGACCGGTTTTGGACGGTGCTCCATAGCAGTCATGGCTCCCATAGTTTCAGCCATGAAGATACAGGCTGTTACGGTGCCTACGGCCATACTTTCAGCCCATACCCAGTTCCCTACATTTTACTTTGATGATTATACAGATAAGATGGAAGACTATATACAGACCTACAAGGAACTTAATCTGGAATTTGACGCAATATCCACAGGCTTCTTAGGTTCGGAACGTCAGGTGGAGATAGTTACGGATTTTATAAAGTACTTTAAGAATGACAGGAACTTTGTGATAGTGGACCCGGTGATGGGTGACTATGGCAGGCTGTATCAGACCTATAATAAAGCCATGTGCAACAGGATGAAGGAGCTGGTGAAGTATGCAGACATAATCACTCCTAATCTTACAGAGCTTACCACACTGCTGGATCTGCCGTATCCTGATCACACTGTTACAATAGAAGAGCTTAAGAAGATGTGCATTGCCCTGGCTGAACAGGGACCGAAGCATATAGTGGTTACAGGGATACATTTTAATAAAACCCAGATTGCAAATTTCATCTACAACAAGGATGAGGACTTCCAGATGGTCATGGCTGACAGGATCGGCGGAGACAGAAGCGGCACAGGTGATGTGATCGCGTCTGTAATAGCAGGCATGTATATGAACGGACACAGCTTTTACGAGTCGGTAAAAAAGGCCGCCGCATATGTGTCAAAGTGCATAAGCTATTGCGAGGAGAATAAAGTGCCAGAATACTGGGGGCTGTGTTTTGAGATGTATCTGAAAGACCTTGTGAACGAGTGCTGAAGAAGTCGTGATAAATTGATCGGACAGCATAATTTTAGAACATGAGAAAATTAGATTTGAAACTTTTGTTTGGGATAAATTGTGTATAGAATAGATTATTGATTATTATAGAAATAAATTGTGAAAATCGGAGGCGAGAGAATGTTTCTTTATACAGTAACAGGAAATGTTGGTGAGGAAGGCTACCTTGATATAGAAAAGAGCGGTGACCTTACAGGGAAAAATGTCTATGTGAACATGACAAATAAATGTCCTTGCAGTTGTGTGTTCTGCCTGAGACAGACTAAGAAGCAGCAGGAAAACAATACTCTGTGGCTTAAGGATGGGGAGCCTTCTGTGGAAGAGGTGCTGGCTCTCTGTGATAAATTCGATCTCAGTGTCATAAATGAGCTGGTGTTCTGCGGCTTTGGCGAGCCTCTTGAAAGACTTGATGATGTATGTGCGGTCATAGACGCCTTGAAGAAAAAATATCCGGAGCTTAAGGTAAGACTTAATACCATAGGCCTTGCAAATCTCATATATGGCAGGGATGTGACCCCGGAGCTTGCAGGAAGGATAGATACAGTATCCATATCCTTAAATGCACCTGATAAGGAGGAGTTTCTGGAGCTGACCAGATCCCGGTTTGGAATAAAGTCCTACGATGCCATGAAGGAATTTGCAGTTCTGGCGAAACGATATGTGCCGGATGTAGTCATGACTGTAGTTGAACAGGTTATGCCGGAGGACAAGATAGATAGGTGCCGCAGCATATGTGAAGAGCTGGGAGTGACTTTAAGAGTACGGCCATTTGAGAATTGATCACAGGAACATATGCAAGGTTTAAAAACTCACAAAAACAGAAAATGAAAAACAGAAATGCCGACTGCTGCAGGAATTACCTGGCCGCAGTCGGCATTTTTCTGCTTTCGGGAATTTTAAGAATTATTTAGCAAATATTTATACATTTTTATGAGGGACTTTATATTTATTGTTTATAATCAGAGACAATCAGTGGCGGGGGAGCAGCATAGAGGAAGAGATAGTTTGGTATTGCATATGTAAGCAGCAGAAAGGAGAATTGCCATGCAGACAATAGATCACAGGATTTTAGCAGAATTTCTTGAGACAAGATTTGACAGAAGTGTCCCCGACATATTTAGAAAAGCATTTATATTTGGTGCTATTGAACCTGATCTTAATTTCTTCACATACTTTCACGGCTGGAAGCGGGGAACGAAAATGCATGGACACAACTATGAGAACATCCTTCCCGTGATGAAGAGCATGTTCATGTCATTTGAGAAGAAAACAAGCGTGGGAATATGGGATTATTACCGCCTGGGCAAGCTGACCCATTATGTGGCAGATTCCTTCACCTATCCTCATAATGGGAATTTCACCGGAAACTTAAGTGATCATTGCGACTACGAAACAGAGCTGCACGGAAGCTTCACCCGGATGATGCCTGGAAATCACGGTGAGAAGTTATCAAAGGCTGGTCACAACACCGGAGACACCGTGAGCACGGATGATAAGGTTATAGAAAGCTGTTACAGTATAAAGGATTTCAGCGACATAGAGAAAATGCATGACCTGTATATGCAGGAAAACGGAACCGTGGAGTGTGACGTGAAATATATACCTGTGGCAGTAAGCGGTGTGTTTGCCTGTGTTTATGATCATGCATTTAATAAGCTGCCTATTAAGGAGCAGGAATTTGCAGGTTAATGAACACATAAATCTTTATCTTCTTCTGGTGGTCGGTGCTATGATTGCTATTGCAAATATGCTGAAAATGCAATATCATACGGGTAACACTTAAGATGGTGTTAGGGGTCGGATGACCTGCGGAAAAACGACACTCATTACATGGTGAGATGTGCCATGGTGCAAGAGGAGAAAGATCATGACAGAGAAGGAAAAGATGTTGGCTGGGAAGCTTTATAATCCGGTAGATAAGGAACTGGCGGACAGACGTCTTGTGGCACACAAGCTGTCACAGAGATATAATAATACATTTGAAGATGAAGAGGAGCAGAGAAAGGCAATTCTTGATGAATTGATACCGGACAGAGGAAAGGGTACATTCATCCAGGGACCTTTGTATTTTGACTATGGTATATTTACCACTATGGGAGAGAATTGCTATGCAAATTTCAACTTTACGGTTCTGGATATATGTCCTGTTAAGATAGGTGACAATGTATTCTTCGGACCGAACTGTACCATAGCCACACCTATGCATCCTTTCAGATGGCAGGAGAGGAATATCAAGGTTGTGGAGGACGGACCGGATTACGATGAGGAATACGGAAGGCCGGTGACCATCGGTTCAAACTGCTGGTTTGCCAGTAATGTGGTCATCACCGGAGGCGTGACTATCGGTGAGGGCTGTGTCATCGGAGCGGGAAGTGTTGTGACAAGGGATATCCCGCCGAACAGTCTTGCAGTGGGAAATCCATGCCGGGTGATCAGGGAGATCACAGAGAAGGACTCAGTGAAGTATAAAAAGGAATTATGGTGATCAAGGAACCATCGGGTATAAATAATGTGCCCGGTGGTTTTTTTATGTTATGGCAACGAGGAAAGTGTGACATGCTTGTATTTAACGACTGCTAATCAGCGGATAAAAACCTTATTAATAAAAATTCCGGATAAAAATATGAAGATAACTATTGACGCACATAGGATTTGTTGTTAAAATAACGGCGTTACAGTAACGAAGTTATTAAATAAAATACGGAGGTGGGAATGAGACAGGAGACAGCAGGGGTTACGGAATCCCTTTTAGACAGTGCCAGAAAAGAATTCCTGGATTATGGATTTCACGGTGCCAGTCTTAGGCGTATCTCGGCTGACAGTGGTGTCAGCACCAATTCCATATACACAAGATTTAAGGACAAGGCAGGTCTGTTTTCTGCGGTGGTCAAGCCGGTAGCAGACGGACTTATGGATATGTATCTTGGAAGTATAAGTGCGGCAGCTGACAGCGGTGACGCAGATAAGGCAGAGTCTTACGGTGAACAGGGGACAGATCTGGTATTGAAATATATATATGCCAACTTTGATGTGTTCCGGTTGATATTCTGTTGTTCTGCAGGTACAGAATACGAGAATTATTTTGACAGTCTGGTGGCAATCGAGGAGAAGTACTACAGGTTGTTTGTAGATCAGTATTCAACTGTGGATAACAGGGTGAATGATTTCTTTATCCATGTAATGTGCAGTACAGGCTGGCGTTATATTTATGAGATAGTAACTCATAAACTGGAGTATAAGGACGCAGTTGAACTTATGGCACACATTCAGACCTTCAATCAGGCAGGCTGGCGATCAGTGATCGAAGGAGTCAGATAACGTAGCATATATGCATATAATGTATGCGTAACATGAATAAACAATTAATACAGGGCAGTAGCAATACTGCCTAAAAAATCACAATACAGTTAGATAAAACTAATTACAGTAAGAATAATGTAACCATGAAGGATAGTCACAAAAAAAGTGTAAAACAAATGTGTCAGATGTTACATGAAAAAATAAAGCACGCCATCACCTTGTGAGCCGTGCTATGAAGTAAGGAGGAATAAAAGTGAAAGAGAAAAAACAGGGAGACCTTAGCAGGCTCATGTACTATGCTGGAGACCATAAGTATTTTACCTATGCATCCCTGGTGTTGGCAACATTAAGTGCGTTGATCGCACTGGTTCCATTTTATTACATATGGAAGATCATGAAAGAGGTTCTTGAGGTAAGACCAAATTACAGTGAGGCTGTCCATATAAAAGAATATGGTTGGATGGCGGTGGCATTTGCATTGATCGCCATGGTCATATATATTGCAGCACTCATGTGCTCCCACAAGGCAGCCTTCAGGGTTCAGGTCAACATGCGTACAGCCATGATGAACCATATAATGAAGCTTCCCCTTGGCTATGTGGAGTCAGAGGGAACAGGCAAGATCCGAAAGATCGTTGCAGACTCGTCAGCAGCAACAGAGACATACCTTGCACACAATCTGCCGGATAAGGCAGTTTCATTTGCAACACCTGTAGGACTGCTTGCCATGATGATGGTATTCGACTACAGACTGGGACTTATAAGTCTTATACCCGCAGTTATAGCATTTGTCCTTATGGGAACTCTTATGATGGGACCTAAGATGGCAGAGGATATGAAGCAGTACCAGAACGCTCTTGAAACCATGTCAGCCGAGGCTGTTGAATATGTAAGAGGTGTTCCGGTTGTTAAGACCTTCGGACAGACAGTGTTCAGCTTTAAGAGATTCAAGAACGCTATTGATGAGTACGAGAAATGGACTCTGGGATACACCAAGAACATGATGCTTCCCATGGTGGCATTTACCACCTCTGCAAATGGTATATTCGCAGCACTTATCATAGCAGCATATGTACTTACAGGTCACGGAGTCACAGACAAGTTTATTCTTAACCTTATATTCTACATACTTATAACTTCAGTGCTTACAGTAACCCTGATGAAGTTAGCATATGCAGGTGAATCACAGCTTATGGTAAGGGACGCCATAAACAGAATGGATGGGATACTTAATATGGAGCTACTGCCTGAACCGGCAGATGGTCAGACACCAAAGGATACATCCGTTGAGCTTGACAAGGTTGTATTCTCATATGCGGGCGCTGACAAAAATGCGGTTGATGGTATCAGCCTTAAGATAGCTTCCGGCGAGCATGTGGCGTTCGTTGGACCATCCGGTGGTGGTAAGACCACTCTTGCGTCGCTGATCGCAAGATTCTGGGATGTGAACAGCGGAGCCGTTAAGATCGGCGGGGTGAATGTAAAGGACATAAACAGTGAGACTCTGATGAATGAGGTTTCCTATGTATTCCAGGACAGCCGTCTTCTTAAGATGAGCATACTTGAGAACATCAGGATGGGCAGACCAGACGCCACCGATGTGGAGGTTATGGAAGCCCTTAAGAATGCCCAGTGTATGGACATAATAGAGAAGTTCCCTGACGGAGTGAACACAGTGATCGGATCAAAGGGTGTATATGTATCAGGCGGTGAGGCACAGAGATTATCCATCGCCAGAGCGTTTTTAAAGAATGCGCCGATACTTATCCTTGATGAGGCAACTGCATTTGCAGATCCTGATAATGAGAGACAGGTTCAGAAGGCATTTGAGGCGTTGTCCAAGGATAAGACAGTTATCATGATCGCCCATAGGTTATCTACAGTTACAAATGCTGACAGGATATATGTTCTTGCTGATGGCAGGATTGCCGAGAGCGGAACTCATGATGAGCTTAACAGTGCAAATGGAATATATACCCACATGTGGAGTGAATATAATAAATCCGTTAAATGGAAGGTTGGAAAGGCAGGTGCAGTATAAATGATAGAGAAGTTAAAACACAAATACGCATTATCTGAAAAGGGTGCAAATGGAATGGTAAGAGCCTTTATTGCAGTTACTGTTTCAAACCTTGTACTTATGCTTCCTGTAGGTCTTTTGTATGAGCTTGCTTCATATCTCCTGGAGGGAAAGGTGCCAAGGGAGAAGCTTTCCTTCTTCATAATCGGAATCGTGACAGTCCTTGCCCTGATTGCGGCAGCAACGGTGTTCCAGTACAGATCCACCTTCCTTTCAACTTATATTGAAAGTGGTGTAAGGCGTAGGACACTGGCTGAGAAGCTCAGAAAGATCCCGCTTTCCTTCTTCAGCAAGAAGGATCTGGCAGACCTGACAAATACTATCATGGGGGACTGTGCCATGATAGAGACAGGCTCATCTCATTGGATACCTGAGCTGGTTGGTGCCATTATCTCAACTACTATCATTGTAATAAGTCTGTTCTTCTTTGACTGGAGGATGGCACTGGCAGCAGTATGGGTAATGCCGATTGCTTTCATAATAGTATTAAGCTCAAGAAGTGTCATGGGCAGGCTCCAGGGAAAGGCGTCAGAATACAAGGTAGCATGCCTTGATGGTATACAGGAAGGCCTTGAGACCATGAGAGACCTTAAGTCATACAACATGACAGAAAATTATATGGAAGGTCTGACAAAGAAGATCAAGGCTGTGGAGAAGCATGCCATTGTGTCGGAATTTGCAAATGCTGCTTTTGTATGTACAGCACAGATGATACTTAAGCTTGGTATAGCCACAACAGCAGTTGTTGGAAGTGCTCTTCTCATAAAGGGAGATATAACATTGCTTACATTCTTCATGTTTCTTCTTGTGGTAACAAGAATGTATGAGCCACTCCAGATATCACTCCAGAATCTGGCGGCGGTTATCAGCCTTGATGTGAATTGTAAGAGAATGGATGAGATCATCTCACATCCTGAGCAGACAGGTAAAGATGAACTTACAAATAATGGATATGACATTACATTTGACCATGTTGCATTTGCCTATGACAATGGAGAGCAGGTGCTTTCAGATGTAAGCTTCACAGCAAAGCAGGGGGAGGTTACAGCTCTTATAGGTCCTTCGGGTGGCGGTAAGACTACAGTTTCAAGGCTTGCTGCAAGGTTCTGGGACAATGACAAGGGAGCAATTACAGTAGGTGGGATGAACGTTTCAGATATTGATCCTGAGAAATTGCTTACATTATTCTCCATTGTGTTCCAGGACGTTACGCTGTTTAATAACACCATCATGGAGAACATAAGAATCGGTAGAAAGGACGCAACTGACGAAGAGGTTATGGCAGCTGCAAGGCTTGCCAACTGCGAGGATTTCATTGAGCGTATGCCGGACAAATGGAACAGTATGATAGGTGAGAACGGCTCGGAGTTGTCAGGTGGTGAGAGACAGAGAATATCCATAGCAAGGGCCTTCTTAAAGGACGCTCCGGTAATTCTCATGGATGAGGCTACAGCTTCCCTTGATGTTGACAATGAGTCCCTTATACAGGAGTCTCTGTCCAAGCTGATCAAGGATAAGACAGTACTTATCATTGCCCATAGAATGAGAACTGTAGACGGCGTAGATAAGATTATTGTATTAAAGGACGGAATAGTGGCAGAGTCCGGAACTCCAGAGGCGCTTAAGGCTGCAGATGGTATCTATCGTCACATGGTGGATACGCAGCTTCAGACTGAGCAGTGGAAGTACGCATAGAAATAGTGCACCCATATATTAAACAGTGATATAAATAGTGGGAAAAATTAGTGGATAAGAATTACGAAGCTGGATATAAGTAATTAATATTCTCAATAAAAAACAGGTGATAATACTTATCAATACATAATATTGACAAAAGATACGAGTTAGACTAATCTAACCTCCGTGATATATCATGATGTTTAACTAAGCGGAGATAGTAATTATGCCAATAAACGAAATACTTGCAGTGAAGTCCAAGCAGGATATAGTCAATAACACAAAGTTGAAGCTGGCTATTAATTGTGCCCCTATTTTAAAGGGAAGTAAGGCTGCTCATATAATAACGGTGTCCCTCCAGGAGTTTAATATAATAAAGGAGCTCTTAAAGGATACAGGGATATCCTGTTATCTGTTGAGAGGAAAATATGACTCCTTTAATCTCTATTTATATAGAAGAGATATGATCGAGACGTATCTGGCAAGAGAAGACGTAACGGATTTTCTTAAGATCTACGGCTACGAAACCGGAAACTTTCCGCAGATGTTGGTGAGACTGTCTGAGAGAAGTAAGGAATTCTGCAACAATGCAAATGAATTTCCTCATGAAATAGGTGTATTTCTGGAATACCCTCTCGGAGATGTTAAGGGCTTTATAGAGAACAAGGGTAAGAACTCCCTGTATGCCGGATACTGGAAGGTGTACAGGAACCGGACTGCTACAAGAAGGCTTTTTGAGAGATTTGATGAGGAGCGGGAGCAGGTTGTGAGACAGATCCTTGATGGAGCAAGTATCCGTGAGGTCATGGTATAGCTAAAATAAGCGATTGATTAAGAAAGGTGGAAGAATAAATGTCAAAAGTAAGTATTATTTACTGGAGTGGAACAGGTAACACAGAGGCTATGGCTTTTTATATTGCAGAGGGTGCAAAGGAAGCGGGAGCAGAGGTTAATATGGTTACTGCAGACAGTGCGTCGGCAGCAGATGCTGCAGATGTGACAGCAGTTGCACTTGGATGTCCTTCAATGGGTGTTGAGGTTCTTGAGGAGACTACTATGGAGCCTCTTATGTGCGAGCTTGACGGAGTGATTTCAGGCAAGAACGTAGCGCTTTTCGGCTCATACGGCTGGGGTGATGGCCAGTGGATGAGAGACTGGGAAGGAAGAGTAACAAGCGACGGAGCAACACTTGTAAATGGCGAGGGCATTATCTGTAACGCAGCACCGGATGACAGTGTGGCAGAGCAGTTAAAGGATCTTGGACGTACCCTGGCAGGTCTGTAAGTTACGAGCCGTATGAACACCCTGTCAGCAGGACAATTAGTATTGACATGTGAATATAAACTGATTATACTAATGGTTAGTTAAAACTAATGTTTGTAAGCATATTATAACAAACGAAAAATATTGATAGGGGTTGCAGTATATGCAGAGTCAGAATATAGGAAAATCAAAAGAGGACTATCTTGAAGCAATACTTATGCAGATAGACAAGAACGGTGCATGCAGGGTTACGGATGTTGCCAATCAGCTTGGCTTCAGTAAACCCAGTGTCAGCGTTGCACTTAAGAAGCTTGAAGATGATGGATACGTTGAGAAGTGTGACTGGCGGGTTGTTCTTACTGAAAAGGGAGAAATAATAGCCAGGAGGATGCTTGATAAGCACCATACTTTCTACAAGCTGTTCGTACATGTGGGAATAGATGACGTGGTGGCTGAGCATGAGGCCTGTCAGGTGGAGCATGTGATCAGTGATGACAGCTTTGCCAAGATAGTGGCTTATCTCACAGAGGCGGCACCGGAGTTATTGCAATAGCAGGCAGAACTATGGGTCCCCACCATGGGATTTAAGTTCCGGTGGAATGGTATTAGTTGCTGCTAATAAAAATTAACTTCTTAATTCTGTTTTCATAGTGGTAATATGGATACATAAGCAGATATTAAATATGCCGTCAGGTTATGCCTGACGGCATAATACATATAATAAATAATTAAAACTAAGGAGGACTTTATTATGAAGTGGTCAAAATTAGGATTATTTGCAGGTGGACTTTTATTTGGAACAGCAGGTGTATCAATACTGTCAAGTAAGGATGCCAAGAAGGTATATACAGGTTGTACAGCGGCCGTTTTAAGAGGAAAAGACAGTGTCATGAAGACTGTTACAAAGGTTAAGGAAAACTGTGAAGATATCTACGAGGACGCAGTTGATATCAACGAGGCAAGATATAAGAAGGACGAGGAGCTTGAGTTAGAGAAGGCAAGAGCAATCGTTGAGGCTCATGAAAGCCAGGCTGTTACTGAGGAGGCAGAGACGACAGAGGAGTAGTCAATATCCGGTGTTTTTACAGAAGGATTGTGGAGGAGGGACAACATTTTATGCTGTCCTTCTTCTACTGTAAGGATATGAAAGATATCTAAGATAACGAAGGAGCAAAAGATTTATGAAATGTATAGTATTACATGAGTCAAGCAGAAAAATGCGTATAAGAATGCCTCAGCTTCGTATGTCACTGGATCAGGCGGATATCGTTGAGTATTATCTGAGGAACCTTGATGTGGTAAGGGATGTTCATGTGTACGACAGGACCATGGATGTCATAATTACATTTGCAGAGTCGGTCAGGAAGGGCAAAGGGGCTGTAATAGAGGCACTTAGGACATTTGACTATAATGACGAAGACATAAAGGCGCTGGTTCCAGAGGAGACCGGACGAAAGATGAACAGGGAGTTCGAGGAGAAGCTGGTGGGCAAGCTCTGCGGAAGACTGTTCAACAAGATATTTCTTCCGCCGGTGATCAGGGAAGCAGTATGTATAGTTAAGAGTATTCCATATATCTTAAAGGGTGTAAAGTGTCTTGTTAAGTCGGGACTGCAGGTTGAGGTGTTGGACGCCACAGCCATAACCGCGTCGATAATCAGATGTGATTACGATACAGCGTCATCAGTAATGTTCCTGCTTACCATTGGAGAAATGCTTGAGGACTGGACAAGAAAAAAGTCATTATGCGACCTTGCAAAGTCCATGTGTCTTGATGTGGATCAGGTATGGATCAGGACACCGGGCGGAGACGTTCAGATGGATATAGGTAAGGTCGAGCTTGGAGACCATGTGGTTGTACGTAACTCAGATATAATACCTCTTGACGGCGTGGTTGTTGAGGGTGAGATGACGGTGAACCAGTCTGCCATGACCGGTGAGTCAGAGCCTGTAGTAAAGAGTGCCGGCGGATATGTATATGCAGGGACAGTGGTTGAAGAGGGCGAGTGCGTTGTTGAGGTAAGGAAGACTTCAGGTCATGGCAAATACGACCAGATAGTCAGGATGATAGAGGAGTCTGAGAGGTTGAAGTCGGGAGCAGAGACCAAGGCGTACAGTCTTGCCGACAGGCTCGTTCCGTACAGCTTCGCAGGTTCACTCATCACATACCTTTTAACAAGGAATGTCAACAAGGCAATGTCATTTATGATGGTGGATTATTCCTGTGCCATGAAGTTATCCATGCCGCTGGCAGTGCTTTCAGCCATGAGACAGGCAAGAGAGAACAAGATATCCGTCAAGGGCGGCAAGTTCATGGAGGCAGTTGCCGAGGCGGATACCATAGTATTTGACAAGACCGGAACCCTTACCCATGCAACACCAAAGCTTATAGATGTTGTTACATTTGAGGGAAGGGACAAGGACGAGATGTTAAGGATAGCTGCCTGTCTTGAGGAGCATTATCCTCATTCAGTGGCAAATGCCATTGTGAAGGGAGCTATGGACAAGAACTTGTCCCACGAGGAATTACATTCAAAGGTTAAATATATAGTTGCCCATGGAGTAAGCAGTACAATAGATGACGAGAAGATAGTTATAGGAAGCTATCATTTCGTTATCGAGGATGAGGGCTGTGTTATCCCTGAGGATGAGGCATGGAAGCTTGATGAGATCAATCCGGAATATTCAAGGATATTCATGGGAATGGGCGGCAGACTTACAGCAGTTCTGTGTATATCGGATCCTGTAAGAGATGACGCGGCATATATAATAGATCAGCTTCACAAGCTTGGTATCAGCAAGATATGCATGATGACAGGTGATAACAAAAAGACTGCCCGGGCGGTGGCAGCCAAGCTTAATCTTGATGAGTTCTATGCGGAGGTTCTTCCGGAGGACAAGGCGAGATTTGTAAGAGAGCAGAGAGAAGCCGGCAGAAAGGTTATCATGATAGGTGACGGGGTAAATGACACACCTGCCCTTTCAGAGGCAGATGTGGGAATAGCCATTGCAGATGGTGCGGCCATTGCCAGGGAGATCGCAGATATCACCATAGCTTCAGATGACCTTAAGGAGCTTGTTACTTTCCGTAAGCTGAGTGCGGGACTCATGAACAGGATACATAACAACTATAAGTTCATCCTGACATTTAACACAGCACTTATCGGACTTGGTGTGGCGGGTATACTTCCACCGGCGGCATCAGCGGTTCTCCATAACGGATCAACATTGATCGCGGGACTTAAGAGTATGACCGATATCAAGGAAGATGAACAAATATAAGATTTATGATCAAAGAATCACTGTGGATATAGATATTTGCCGAAAGTTGTAAAATGTATATCTGCATACAGGCAAATAATGAGTAAAACAGGGAGAAGCCGGTAGTAATTGCTGGCTTCTTTTTTAGTTTTATAGTATAATCAGTGGAGTTTGAATTGATTGTGCCATGTTTTACAGGCAAATATTTAATGGATTGATGTTCGATGAAAGGAGTATTCAGCATGGAAAATATATTACATTATAAATATGAATTTAGAAATATAAGAGCAGATGAAATAGAACAGGCGGTTGCCATAGAGCAGATATGCTTTCCTCCAAATGAGGCGTGTTCAGAGAAAGCAATGACAGAGAGAATAAAGGCTGTGCCGGATCTGTTCCTGGTGGCCATTGACAAGGCTACAGGCAAGATTGCAGGTTTCTTAAACGGCATTGCCACAGACGAGTCAAGGTTCAGGGATGAGTTCTTCACAGATGTGAACCTTAACAATCATTACGGCTGTAATGTTATGCTTCTGGGACTGGATGTGCTTCCGGAGCACAGAGGTCAGGGACTTGCCACAGAGATCGTGGCTCAGTATGCCGAGAGAGAGAGAAATAACGAGAGAAGAAAGCTTATACTTACCTGCCTTGAAGGGAAGGTTGAGATGTATAAGAAGCTGGGCTTTGAAGATAAGGGCATTGCCAATTCCTCCTGGGGCGGAGAAGAATGGCATGAGATGGTGCTGAGACTTTAGGCGCTGGTTGTCGTGTGGTTTATTATGATTTTTGATGAGGTCGTTATTCATATTATGATTTTCATGTCGGAACTTTTAATATAGAAAAAATCTATATTAAAGAACTTGACAGTTAGTTCGGACTAACATAATATTGTGGTGTTACTAAAGATATTTTAATAATTTTGAAAGGCGATGAATATTATGGTAGAGACAACTGTTAGGATAGATGGCATGATGTGCGGAATGTGTGAGAGCCATATTAATGATTGCATAAGAAATAAATTTAAGGTTTCAAAGGTAAGCTCCTCCCACAAGAAGGGGGAGGCTGTTATCATTTCCGATGCTTCTCTGGATGAAGAACAGCTTAGGATGGTTATCGGAGATACCGGATATACTGTGGGAGATATTACAGAGAAGCCATACGAGAAGAAGAAAGGGATGTTTGGATGGTTCAAATAATCTTTTCCGGGCTTATGATTCCATTTGCAGGAACCGCTCTTGGAGCGGCTCTTGTGCTATTTATGAAAAAAGAACTGGGAGGTTCAACAACGAAGATATTAAGTGGCTTTGCAGCAGGCGTCATGGTGGCGGCTTCCATATGGAGTCTGCTGATACCATCAATAGAGCAGTCTGCGGGAATGGGCAGATTGAGCTTTATACCAGCTGTTGTGGGCTTTGGAGTGGGTATGATGTTTCTGTTATTTCTTGATACGGTAACACCTCATATGCACCCGGATCAGTCAGTTGAGGGACCACCAAGCAGGTTCAGTAAGCAGACCATGATGGTGCTTGCCATAACCTTGCATAACATTCCGGAGGGAATGTCGGTGGGAATATTGTATGCCGGATGGATGACAGGTAATAAATCTATTTCTCTGGCAGCGGCATTTTCCCTTGCTATAGGTATAGCAATACAGAACTTCCCGGAAGGAGCTATCGTTTCAGTGCCTCTTCATGGAAACGGATGGTCAAGGAAGAAAGCATTCGCATATGGTGTCCTGTCAGGTGTCGTAGAGCCGGTTGCCGGTGCCATAACAATAGTACTGGCATCATTTATAATCCCGATAATGCCGTACCTCTTAAGCTTCGCAGCCGGAGCCATGATGTATGTTGTTGTGGATGAGCTGGTGCCTGAGATGTCAGAGGGGGATCACTCCAACAAGGGAACTATCGCTTTTATGATAGGCTTCTGCCTGATGATGACACTTGATGTGGCACTGGGGTAGGTAGGAGTATTCCGACGAAAAAGTAAAAATCTCAATGAAAAAAGTAGAATTATCTATATTCCCAAAAACAAATAATGATAAAATGGTATATGTAAAGAGTTGGTATTGATACCAGCCGATAGCAGATCAGCAGTCATGAATGGAGGCGGCCTATGATAATAGAGCATGTTGCATTGTTTGTGAATGATCTGGAGAGTGCCAGGGATTTTTTTATAAAGTACCTTGGTGCAACCTCAAATGATATGTATCACAATAAAAAGACAGGTTTCAGATCTTATTTCCTTTCATTTGATGGAGGGGCAAGACTTGAGATCATGAACAAGCCGGAGGTGTGTGACAGCCTTAGAAATCCTGCACAGACAGGATACGCCCACATTGCATTCTCAGTGGGGAGCAAGGAGAAGGTTGACAGTCTTACGGCAGAACTTAAAGCAGCTGGCTATGAAGTTGCAAGCGGTCCGAGAATCACCGGAGACGGATATTACGAAAGCTGCATAGTGGCTATTGAAGGCAATCAGATAGAGATAACAGTATAAAACCGACTGACGTTTAATATGAACGCATCAGAAAACACATAGAAAAAGAAAGTATGATATGTTGTTATATGGAGGAATAGAAAAATGGGATACACACCTGCAGAAGACAGATATAAGGATAAGCTTGAAAATGGATTTTTCAGAAAGTGCGGAGACAGTGGCTTAATGCTTCCGCCTCTCGCTCTTGGAATGTGGCACAATTTCGGAACACATGATGATTATGAGAATATGAAGAACATGTGCTTCACAGCATTTGACAATGGTATCACACATTTTGACCTGGCAAATAACTACGGTCCTGAACCTGGCAGTGCCGAGATCAATACAGGAAAGATAATAAGAGAAGAGTTTGGTGCACACAGAGACGAGCTTGTGATCAGTACAAAGGCAGGTTATGAAATGTGGGATGGCCCTTACGGAAACTGGGGCAGCAGAAAGTACCTCATTGCCAGTCTTGACCAGAGCTTAAAGAGAATGGGACTTGACTATGTGGACATTTTCTATCATCATAGAATGGATAAGGACACACCCCTTGAAGAGACCATGGAGGCTCTTTCTCAGATAGTAAAGAGCGGAAAAGCTCTCTATGTGGGCTTGTCAAATTACGATGGAGCAACGCTTATAAAGGCAGAGAAGATCTTAAGAGACCTTCATTGCCCATTTATAATAAATCAGAACAAATACTCGATCCTCGACAGGACAGTTGAGAAGAACGGATTACTTACCACCAGCTACGAGCTGGGTAAGGGCGTTATCTGCTTCTCACCACTGGCACAGGGAATGCTTACGGACAAATATCTCAAGGATATACCTGCTGACAGCAGAGTAGTCCGTGACGGAAGATTTCTTAAGGTAGACAATATTCTTAACAACAGGGAACACCTTCTCCAGTTAAATGCTATAGCAACAGAAGCAGGACTTAAGCTTTCAGAGATGGCTATATGCTGGCTTCTTAATAAACCAGAGGTTACAACAGTGCTCATAGGTGCTTCAAGACCTGAACAGATCATTGCCAATATTGAAGCCTACAACAAGCTGCCACTGTTTAAGGAGATCGAGCAGTCCATATAGAGAGTGGCAACTTTTAAATAAGTTGATGTTCAGTAGCGGGAGAAAATAACATGAAAATAAGCATATGCTGTGTAGGTAAGGTAAAAGAGTCGTATTTCCGTGGAGCCATTGAAGAATATTCAAAGAGACTTGGGAGGTACTGCAGATTAGAGATCCTTGAGGTTGCAGACTGCAAGACACCGGACGGTGCCGGTGCTGCCGAAGAGGATGCTATAAAACAGACGGAGGGTGACAGGCTTCTGTCAAAGATAAAAGATGATGCATATGTGATAGCACTTGCCATTGATGGCAAGAAGCTGGATTCCGTAGAACTGTCAGATAAGATCGCCGGACTTGGGATAAATGGTGTAAGCCATATCCAGTTTGTTATAGGAGGCTCCCTGGGACTTCATGAGTCTGTACTTAAGAGAGCAGATTTTAAGCTGAGCTTCTCGGATATGACATTTCCTCATCAGCTTATGAGGGTAATCCTGCTTGAGCAGATATACAGAAGCTACAGGATAATTAACAACGAACCTTACCATAAATAAGATAAATACCATAAATTAAAATATATCGAATTAAAAAACAATTTCTCACAAAAAATTAATAAAAGCACGAGTCTTACGCCTATAAGACCCGTGCTATTATTAATTGTAAGGATACCGAAGGTATCGTTACGCTGCAGCAACCCTTTGCCGCAGGCAAAATCAAAATGGTTGCTGCTCCAGTAATTGTAAGGATACCTTCAAAGAACTCTCGCTATTATAATATCATTCATCAGCAGCCTGATATCATCATCCGGCAGTACGGAGATGTCATTTCTCAATATCAGATAAATGTGGAGATGATTGTCTGCCTCCACCTCAGATATGGATTTGTGTGCATTCTTTTTGTCTATACGAAACTCCACGATCTCGTTCAGATCAAGAGCCCTGGCGTTAGTCAGGTTCTGATTTCTTGTATAGCTCTCAACAAATCCTGCACTGATGATACCTGTTGGTATAGCTACAGCTCCTACTCCCAGGAAGGAAATAATTATAGCCATTGTCTTTCCAAGGATGGTTATGGGATAGATATCTCCGTAACCGACTGTAAGTACTGTACTTACTGACCACCATATTCCGCTGAAGGCATTTGAAAATACCTCCGGCTGTGCTGCGTGCTCTGCACTGTACATACACAGGGAACTTGCCATCATTAGTACAAGTATGATAAATACTGATGAAAGTATCTGGTTTTTCTTTTCTTTTAAGACTCCGGTTATTATGTTGAAAGAGTCATACTGGGCGTTCAGCCTGAACAGGTGGAATATTCTCACGACCCTTAACATTCTGAAAGCAATGAAGCCCGTAAGGAAGAATGCCGGGAGGATAGTCAGGAGATCCACAATACCATCAAAGCTCTTTAAAAAGAGCAGTCTGGATTTCACTTTCCCGGCTGTAGGGTACAGGTAGTCTGCTGTGATGATTCTCAAGATATATTCCACACAGAATATTCCCGTGGTTACCAGCTCAATGTACCTGAATATTTCAAAATAATCAGACAGCTGTGAAAATGTCTGTAGAAACATCACAGTAATATTCGTAACAATAACTATTACAATAAAAAAATCAAAAGCTCTGCTGACAAAGTTGGACTTGTCTCCTATCTGAAGTATGTCAAAAAGCTTCTGCCGCCAGGAACTCTCCCCACTATTGTTATTTGATTGGGCAATTTTCGCTTGCTTATTTTTCGATTTCATAGATAAAATTCTCACTAAAATAAAGTTGATGTGTCAAGTTTGTTTCAGCGGAGAAAAAACTGTAGACACAAATTTAGAATATCATTTCACATCATATACTTCAAGTGTTCATTTGTTTTTTGCCCCACAGCCCCGGAAGCAGAAGTGGTTCCATGAAAGGACATATGGGACAGTCAGCACTTAATGAGTGCAAAGCACGAATTTAGTACTGTTACTGTCCCATAAGAGCGAGAGCGGTCCGCTCATGGAACACACGAGGCTTAAGGGGCGTCCGCCATCCACCATGCAAATGACGCTTACCTGAACATTGTTCATGGAACGCACGAGGCTTAAGGGGCGTCCGCCATAGCCATAATCTGTCCTCAATAGTAATAATTTGGGAGCCTGTGTGAATGACTCTTTAGTGAGAATTATCCACAAACATCCCTTGAATAAAACAATGCAAATATTCCCAAAATAATGGTATAATAAAACCCTACAATAAAAAATCAAGAGGAGGACCTTAATATGGCAGAATTAAAGATTACACAGGCAGATTTCGAAGAGAAAGTTCTTAAAGCAGACAAGCCGGTGCTGGTGGATTTCTGGGCAGCATGGTGTGGACCATGCCGGATGTTGGGCCCGGTCATTTCAGATATAGCAGAGAAGTATGACGGACAGGTTATAGTAGGCAAGGTAAATGTAGATGATGAGATGGCACTGGCTCTTAAATATAATGTGAACAGTATTCCTATGGTAGCTTTGTTCAAGGATGGCAAGCTGGTGGACAGGGCGGTTGGATACCGCTCTAAAAGTGATATGGAGGACATGATAAAGGCAGTACTGTAACGGATAAATACGTCGTTTAGATACATTAGATCAAGAAGTTGTATTTTAATCTTGTTTTAATCTTTCTTATATTTTCCTTTAAAAATGCAGGTGTACTATAACATCATCAGCTGAGGAGATAAAAGATAATCAATAAGGCGGCTTCACAAAGCTCCATGAGAAAGGTTAATGGTGAATGTTATGGATAAGTTAGAAAAAGTTGAGAAATTAAGAGAGAAGACAGGCGTGACCTACGAGGACGCTAAGGCAGCACTTGAGGCATGTGACTATGATATGCTTGACGCGATCATTTATCTTGAGAAACTAGATAAGATCAAGAAACCTGACGTAGACAAGTACACCACAGAAAGCAGCGAAACCTACACAACCTCTGAGTTTGATAAGGCTCAGGAGGATTATAAGAAGGATTGCAGCAAGAAGACCCTGGGAAATGCAGTGGACGGATTTATGGGAGTTCTGAAGAAACTTCTTAAGAAGTCCATAGACACAAAGTTTGAGGTCGTAAGATATGAGGAGACTGTTATAAATGTTCCGGTGCTTGTTCTTGTGATCGCTCTTATATTTGCCTTCTGGGTTGTATTACCACTACTTATTGTGGGAATGTTCTTTGACTTCAAATATCACTTTGCGGGAATAAACAGTGTCAATGTAAATATAAATGAAATGTGTGACAAGGCAGCAGACGCGTGCACAGACATAAAGAACGACATGAAGAGTAAGTAATCAGGTACACTGGCAATTAAAAGACAGAAATAAGGCAAGCAAAATCCATGGGATATTTCCTGTGGATTTTGTGCTTTGCCGCTGGCGTACAGACAACGAGTCAAGTGCAACATGTTTGCACAAGATAATCAGGGAGGAAGAAATGGCAGATAAGATATTGATAGTTGAGGATGAGGAGAAGATAGCCAGATTTGTTGAACTTGAGCTTATGCATGAAGGATACGAGGTGGATAAGGCATTTGACGGAAGAACCGGTCTTGATAAGGCTCTTATAGGAAACTACAGCCTTATTATTCTGGATATCATGCTCCCAAAGCTAAATGGTCTTGAGGTTTTAAGACGTGTGAGAAAGGAATACCAGACTCCGGTTATCATGCTTACTGCCAGAGATGCGGTTATGGATAAGGTGGCGGGTCTTGACGCAGGAGCAGATGATTACCTCACCAAGCCATTTGCTATTGAAGAGCTTCTTGCAAGGATAAGAGTGGCATTGAAGCGAAAGAACATTGTAGAATTTGAGACCAGGAAGATGACAATAGGAGATGTAACATTAGATGTGGATCGCCATGAGGTCAGTGTGAAGGGGGAGCAGGTAGAACTTACCAACAGAGAGTTTGAACTCCTCCATGTGCTGATGGAGAATAAGGGTATTGTCATGGACAGAGAGAAGCTCATTAATCAGGTCTGCGGATATGATTTCGTAGGTGAGACAAATACTATAGATGTGTACATAAGATATCTCCGTGCCAAGATAGATGACAGGTATGGCATTAAGCTCATAAGCACTGTTCGTGGTGTGGGATATGTTATAAAGGGATAAGCTATGTCAGATAAAAGTAGAACAAAAAATACCCAGGCAAAAGGGATGTCCTCTATTGCAAGAAAGATAAACAGCAGATTCTTCTTCAAGCGTATGTGGGACTATCTCATGACGGACATTTTTATATTTTTCGCAGTAAGTCTGGGAATAATATTATGGTTTGAGAGTACGATTCCGGATACTCTTGACGCCATGAGCAGGGAGCTTGGAGTTGGAGATGGATTCCCAAGCCTTATTTATATAGTAAAGGATTACTCTGGGGCAGTGTACCGGTACGACATGGGGCAGGTGTACAGATTTGCAGTGGTGCCATTTGCAATATTGGTGATAGTGCAGTTGGTGACCCTTATGTGTACTATATTCGAGACAGGGGCTATAAGAAGAAAGCTTAAGCCATTAAACGACCTGGCGGTGAAGGCTGAGCAGGTAAGCCAGATGACTTATGATCCTTCAAAGATTAGAAATCTTGAGGCAGCTATCAATAATACCTCTCCGGATAATGATGATGTGAGCATACACACCGGAGACAGAGAGCTTAGGAGCATAGAGATAGCCCTTAATAACCTGTTAAGGGGAATGAAGGAGAGTGAGAGAAGACAGGCGAGATTCGTAGATGACGCTTCCCATGAGCTTAGAACCCCTATTGCGGTTATACAGGGATATGTAAATATGCTGGACAGGTGGGGAAAGGATGATCCTGGGATCCTTGATGAATCCATAGAAGCTTTAAAAAACGAGTCACAGCATATGAAGGATCTGGTGGAGCAGCTGCTGTTTCTTGCCAGAGGTGACAATGGACGTAATCACCTTAATCTTAATGAACTTAATATGAATGAAGTGGTGGAAGAGGTCTGCGACGAGTCCATGATGATAGATAATAAACACAGGTACAGTTTCGTCCCTGATCCGGAGGGGGAAGTTTATATTATGGGAGATACTGCCATGGTAAAGCAGTCACTAAGGATATTGGTGCAGAATGCCGCCAAATATTCGGAGGAGAATTCGGAGATCAGCTTCAAGGTAACCTCTGATGAGAGGACTGTTTCCTATGTTATACAGGACGAAGGACAGGGAATGGAGGCTTCGGATGTTGTTCATATATTTGAACGTTTCTACAGGTCCGATCAGGCGAGAAACAGCAGTACCGGGGGTTCGGGACTTGGACTTTCAATTGCAAAATGGATAGTGGATGCCCACTGTGGGCATATTGAGGTTATAAGCCGTCCGGAGATCGGTACAAGATTTACTGTAAGCTTTGACAGGTACGAGAAAAAATAGTATAGTCTGAATAGATAATAACAATTATAGTTGGAGAATTTAACTATGAGAAAGCGATTATTAATTGTGAATGTTATTGGCTGCCTTGCATTGTCATTTGGAGCAGCAGTCCTTTCGGGATGTAACGACAATAATGCCGGTACAGGCAGTGAAACTACAACTGAGGCACCATCAGAGGATGAAGCGGACGACTATGTAAATGCGGATGACTATACGGAGCATGATACTACGGTTTCAGTTACAGAGGTTCCTTCTGCCGATACAACGGCAACAGATCAGGATACGGATGATACAACTGAGGTCACTACTGAGGGTACAGAGGATGTAAATGAGGGTATAGCCACCTTAAGCGACTACCTTAATTCGGATACACCAAGGATCTTCTACATGGAGAAGGATGTGCCTACAGCTGGAAACTATCCCGAATACATATATATATTCTATGAGGAAACAGTTTCCTGTTACAGATACACGGCCAATTCAATCCCTTATGGCAAGCTTGCCACTATGAAGGACGCAGATATAAGAACTGCCGTGCTTATGGATGTTATGGCGGAGAATGTTGATGTTATATACGAGAATTCGCCTTATGAGCTTATACTTATGGAGGATGAGGAAAGTGGAATGGCAGATGAGTATATAATCGCAGACAAGCAATGCGATGAGGATGGCAATTATGTGTCCTCGGATGAAAGATTAAAGTATCTTTCCATGCTCTTTATTGAGCAGGAGGTTGATGGCGTGGTGTATGCCGGAATCATAAGGGAGAGCGGCGATGAGAAGTTGGATAATCTGTGGTATCGTCCGGGAGATGTGGAATTCGTTATTCTGGATGATGAATCGCAGAATGGAGTAGAGAAGAACCCTAAGTGGTATGTAGAACAATAAGCATGGGAAAATGCAGAATGAGACATTTGGATAATTTAGAATAAGATATTTAGAAAAGACATTTAGAATAAAAAGGAGCCATTATATTGGAATTCAATATAATAGCTCCTTTTTGTTATTGTAATGATGTCCGTGACATAGAATGGTACTATTTTGTGCCGAATATTCTGTCTCCGGCATCGCCGAGACCCGGACAGATATATGCGTTTTCGTTAAGCTCTCTGTCGATGTTACCGATGTAAAGGGTAATATCAGGATGAGCAGCCATAAGCTTCTCAATACCCACAGGAGCACCGATGATAGCCATGAACTTGATGTTCCTTCCGCCACGCTGCTTGATGAAATCAACGGCTGCAATAGCTGAACCGCCTGTTGCAAGCATTGGATCTGTGACTACCACAAGACGTTCGTCAATGTGATCGGGAAGCTTGCAGTAGTACTCGTGTGGTTCGTGAGTTTCCTCGTCACGGTAGAGACCGATGTGACCGATCTTGGCTGTAGGCACCAGGGCTGACAAACCATTTACCATGCCGAGACCGGCACGAAGGATAGGAACTATTGCAAGGTTCTTTCCGGCAATAACGGGAGACTGACACTTTTCGATAGGTGTCTCGATTTCTACATTCTCTGTTGGGAGATCTTTAAGGGCTTCATAGCCCATAAGCATTGCTATTTCTTCTACAAGAGCACGGAATTCTGCAGTACCTGTGTTCTTGTCACGAAGTCTTGATATTTTGTGCTTAATAAGTGGATGAGTCATTTCTATTACGTTGTTCATCTTATACCTCCTTTGTTCAACATTACCATATGAAATGATCTTTATGTTACACGAAATGATCTTGGGATTGCACCAAAACCAATTGGATTTTCTAGTTACTTGATCTCTGAATTCTGTGGGTTTATGCCAAGACCGCGGCTTACATCACCGGTTGGGTTCTCGCCGAATACATAGTCGTTACCGGGAAGTATAGCGTTTAATATGATACCTGCTATGGCTGCGATGGCAAGGCCTGTAAGTGTAATATCCGCACCACCTACTGAGAATGTGATACCGCCGGAGAAACCAAGACCACATACCAGGATAACTCCGGCAATGATAAGGTTTCTTGACTTGGTGAAGTCAACCTTGTTCTCAACGACATTTCTTACACCGATGGCTGAGATCATACCATAGAGGATGAAGCTGATACCACCAACGATAGAAGAAGGCATTGAACCGATTATCTCGGATACCTTAGGGAAGAAGCTTAAGATAATTGCGAATAATGCAGCAAGTCTGATAACAAGCGGATCATATACGCCTGAAAGCTCAAGAACACCTGTGTTCTCGCCGTAGGTTGTATTGGCAGGGCCACCGAACATAGCTGAAAGGGATGTTGCAAGACCATCACCTATAAGTGTACGGTGAAGACCCGGATCTTCAATGAAGTTGTTTCCTGTTGTTGCTGAGATAGCACTGATATCACCGATATGCTCCATCATTGAGGCAATGGCGATAGGTGCCATTGCAAGGATTGCTGTTACGTTGAACTTGGCAATCTGAAATGGTGGAAGACCTACAACGGCAGCGTCCTTAACACCGTCAAATACCAGGATTGCTGAGCCGTCAGGGTTTGTAACACCACATTTATATAATATAAAGGCAACCGCATATGAAATAACTACACCCATGAGTATAGGAATGATCTTGAACATTCCCTTGCCCCAGATGTTGAAAATAATAACAACTGCAAGAGCTACGATAGCAATAAGCCAGTTCTTTGAAGCGTTTGAAACTGCTGACGGAGCAAGTCCAAGACCGATACAGATGATGATAGGACCTGTAACGACCGGTGGAAGGAACTTCATAACACGCTTAACACCAACTAACTTAACTATAAGTGCAAGAACGAGGTAGAGCAGGCCGGCTACTACGATACCGCCGCAGGCATACGGAAGCTTTTCTCCCATAGTCATGTCAGCAAATATGCCTGTTTTTAACTGGCTTACTGCCTGGAAACCACCTAGGAATGCAAATGAGGATCCAAGGAATGCCGGAACCTTAAGCTTTGTACATAGGTGGAAGAACAATGTGCCGAGACCGGCACAGATAAGAGTTACCTGGATTGAAAGACCTTCGCCTTCAAAATAGTTATTTACCAGGATAGGAACAAGGATTGTTGCTCCAAACATGGCAAACATGTGCTGCAGACCGAGAAGCAGGGTTTTTGGAATACCAAGCTCCCTGGCGTCTCTTATGATTTGCTTGCTTTCGTTCATAAAACGTCCCCCTTAAGATTTTGTGTAAAAGTAGGTCTTTGGGCAGACCCTATTTCATTATATATTCATATAAAAATCAGGTCAAGAAAAAAGGTGGAATTATCGGCAGGCAATCGGCAAGGCGTCACCAATGACTGCTATCTGTTGCCCGTATGGCAGATTCTGTCCGCTGTCTTTCCATATTATATAATGCAGAACTCGCTGCGTTTTCTACTCGGTTCGCACGCTTATTAGCCTGCAGTCGCTCAAACTCACCCTGCGGGCTCAAACATGAGCTTTGTGCAGGCAGCTAGTGCGAACCTCATAACGAAAGCCTCGCTAGTGTTCATGCACATATATAATATGTCAGAACAGCTGGACTGTAGCTGAATGGGCATACAGATAAATAGCACTGCATAGGCATATGTGTGCACGCACAAGACGGTAGCGAGTATTCCGTAGCAAGGTGCAGCCTAGCAGCGAAGGCGGGCACCTGTCTGAGCCCGAAGGGCGAGTTGTGCAGGAGCCTGAGCGAACAGGCGGGTGCACCTTGTAGGAAACGCAGCGTGTCTTGGCGGCATGCATTGCCCTGACAGTGCGTACGGTTGCTCACATATGGAAAGACAGCAGCAATTAGCAGCAGGTTTCTGGCAGGGGATGCGACGATATTTTTTATAGCGGTTGAATAAATTCTTTCATAATGATAGAATGTAGGTTGTTAAATCTGACTGATAATATATGAAAGAGATGGTATATAAATATGGCAATAATTACACCAAGAACACTGTCAGGCTTCATGGAGCTGGCACCAAAGGATCAGATACTTTTCGAGAAGGTTAAGCAGAAGCTTGAGGAAACCTACCAGATGTTCGGTTTCTTCCCAATAGACACTCCTGTGCTTGAGCACAGCAACATCCTCCTTGCCAAGGCAGGCGGAGAGACAGAGAAGCAGATATACAGATTTAACAAGGGCGATACAGATATGACCATGAGATTTGATCTTACTGTACCTCTTGCAAAGTATGTGGCTAAGAATGCGGGAGAGCTTACATTCCCGTTTAAGAGATATCAGATCGGTAAGGTTTATCGTGGCGAGCGTGCACAGCAGGGACGATTCAGAGAATTCTACCAGGCAGATATAGATATAATCGGAGACGAGAATTTAAGCATTGCAAACGATGCAGAGGTTCCAAGTATCATGTATAGAGTATTTACAGGTCTTGGACTCAGTGATTTCACCATAAGGATCAACAACCGTAAGATCTTAAATGGTTTATTTGCCATGCTGGGACTTTCGGACATTGCAACGGATGTAATGAGGATAATTGATAAGATCGACAAGATCGGTAAAGACAATGTTGAGGCAGAGCTTGTGGATCTGGGTGTTTCAAAGGACGCAGCAGATACAATTCTTGAGCTTCTTACATTTAAGGGTACAAATGAAGAGGTTCTTGACAGGCTTAAGACATTTGCAGGTAAGAATGAGATGTTAGACTCAGGTGTGTCAGAGCTGTGTGAGGTTATATATTATATAGATAAGTTTGGTGTTCCGGCAGGTAATTACAGAGTTGACCTTTCTATTGCAAGAGGGCTTGATTACTATACAGGAACAGTATATGAGACAACCTTCAACAGACATCCTGAGATAGGAAGTATATGCAGCGGCGGAAGATATGACAATCTTGCCGAGTACTACACCAAGAAGAAGCTTCCGGGTGTGGGCATGTCCATTGGACTTACCCGTCTCTTTTATATACTTAATGAGTTTGATTACTTAAACAGAGATCTGGACACCGTTGCAGATCTTCTTATAATCCCTATGACAGATGATATGGCTTCAGCCGTTGAAATATCAGGTGTAATGAGAGAAGCAGGTATCAGGACTCAGATATATCTTGAGAAGAAGAAGTTCAAGCACAAGATAGGTTATGCAGACAAGCTTGGTATCCCATATGCAATGTTCCTTGGTGAGGACGAGATAAACGGTAATGTAGTCACCATAAAGAATATGAAGGCTGCCGAGGGAGATACAGACAAGCAGGTAACTGTGCCTGTTAATGAGGCTGTTGAGTTCATCAAGTCAGGACTTGCGAAGAACAACAGTGAGAAGTGCATAAAGCTTGGCGAGTAATAAAGCCGGGTATATAAGCAGCAATAAATATCAGGGAGAAAACTGATGGTATTTTCAAGTATGGAGTTTTTGTTCCGGTTCCTTCCAATATTCTTAGTTGCGTATTTTCTGACTAAGAAGGCGTATAGGAACATAACTCTTCTTATTGGAAGCTTGATCTTCTATGCTTACGGTGAGCCTGTGTATGTGCTTTTGATGATTGGTTCCATACTGGTGAACCACTTCATCGCAAGACGTATACAGAGATTTCACAGCATAGAAAAAGCAAGCGGTATAGACTGCTCCTTTGAGAGAAAGGCATGGCTGGTGACAGCTCTTGTGCTTGACTTCGGACTGTTGTTCCTGTTCAAGTACGTGAATTTCTTTATAGGAGTGGCAAATAACATAGCAGGAAGACAGCTGATAAAGGAGGTAGCTCTTACGTTACCTCTTGGTATCAGCTTTTATACATTCCAGATAACATCATACATAATTGATGTGTACAGAAAGAAAATAGTGGTACTTAAGAGCTCTATATGCTTTGCAACCTATGTGTGCATGTTTCCACAGCTTATAGCGGGACCTATCATAAATTATCCGGAGATAAAGCCGGAGATGCAGGGCATAAGAAAGGCAAACCTTAAGCAGATAGAGTGGGGTGTCACGGAATTTATAGTGGGACTTGCCTACAAGGTTCTTCTGGCAAATAAGATCGCATCTCTGTGGAATGATGTGCAGATGGCAGGGGCCTATGGCATAAATACAGCCACCGCATGGCTTGGATCCTGGGGCTATTCCATGCAGATCCTGTTTGATTTCATGGGCTATTCCCTTATGGCCATGGGACTTGGAGCCATAATGGGCTTCAGATTTCCGGTAAACTTTAAGGATCCGTATTGTGCAGTATCTATGACGGACTTCTGGCGTAGGTGGCACATTACCCTGGGAAGATGGTTCAGGGAATATGTGTATATCCCTATGGGCGGCAACAGAAAGGGCTTTGTCCGTATGGTATGGGCGATGTTCGTGGTCTGGGTGCTCACAGGTCTGTGGCACGGGGCAGATTGGAACTTCCTTATATGGGGATTGTTTTTATTTGCAGTGTTATTCGTAGAGAAGCTGTTCTTAGGTAAGGTGCTTGATAAGGTTAAGATATTGGGACACCTGTATATGCTGTTCATGATACCTTTGTCATGGACCATATTCAACATAAGTAAGCTTGACCAGCTTAAGGTATATCTTAAGAGGATGTTCGGCATGCATATTGATGGCTCTGTAGTCATTGACGGCATGGCGAGATTTAAGGATCTGCTTGGAACCTACTGGTGGCTCCTTCTTATATGTGTTGTGTGCTGTACGCCTCTTCCATATAAGCTTATCTGCAGATTTTACAGAAATTATATATGCAAGATAATCCTTCTTGTGCTGTTCTGGTATTCCGTATATCAGATCGCCCTTGGGGGAAATAATCCATTCTTGTATTTCAGATTTTAAAGGAAGGCAATAGCCTATGAAACTTTTAAAAGCGATAGCAAAGTTTCCTTTGTTTGTGGCAATTATAATATCAGGCCTGGGACTTACCGCCTATGGATATTTCTCAGGAAAATACAATATATCTGTAACCATGGATCACCCTATACTGGCGGCGGTACTGACCGCTGATTATGTGGCAACAGACGGTGACGCTGACAGGGCAACGGCAACAGACGCTCCGGTGGCAACAGACGGTGACTCGGCAGCTGGCAGTACAACCGGTAATGACGGAGCAGCTTCCGGGGACGGCACGAAGGATGCCGACAGCAATACCGGCAGTACCGGAGACAATGCTGATAACAACGGTAATGGGGCAGGCGACAACACCGATGGCAGTGGCGGCATACAGACAGGACCGGATTACAATAACGGAGTTAAGATAGTCCAGACTGATGAGGTGCTGCAGTCCGGTAAGGCTGATAATGTGAAGGCTCCTATACCTACAAAATATCAGTCCATAGCAGCCAGAGCCAGCAGGAGTCCTGACAGCTACAATGATGTGAATAAGATTGCTCTGACCACTGCATATCCTTATATAGATGTGGATGAGTCTTATTTTGATGACGCGGTATTTATCGGGGATTCAAGAGTTGAGGGATTGGAGCTTTATTCAGGACTTAAGAACACCACATTCTATGCAGTCCAGGGACTTACCATATTCGGACTTATGGGACATGAGTATGCCAAGGTTGGCGACAGCACAGTAAGTCTCAGGGAAGCTTTGTCCCGGAAGCAGTTTAAGAAGATATACATAATGGTAGGTGTCAACGAGCTTGGAACCTGGACAGATACCTTCACCGACGCCTACAAGGAAGCAATAGATGAAATAAGGGAGCTGCAGCCGGGAGCAGTAATATTCATCCAGGGTATCATGTATGTGAGTGATGATTATTCCAAGGCTCATGATATAGTAAACAATGATAATATAATAGATAAGAACAATCATATTGCTGCCCTGGCAAATGGCGTGGATATCTTCTACCTTGACATGAATCTTGCCATAACCGATGACAGTGGATATCTGGACCCGGATCTTACCTGGGATGGTGTCCACCTTCAGGCACAGTATTACTCTCTGTGGGTTGATTTCCTGAAGTCCCACGGACTTGACAGCTACATGTTTGAATAAATAAAACAAATACAGGCGCCGTCTCTGCACCTGCAGGGAGGGAAAACTCCCCGGCAGATCGTGACGACGCCCTTTTTATAATCCGACATCAGGGTAGTGCAACATGCATGGGTTTGATGTCGTGGTATTGATCAGACCGAAGTTAAGTCTGCGGGAGTTACCGCCACCGGTTAGATTGTACCTGTTACAGTTACTGTTGCGATGCCTGGGGTTACAGTGTACTCACCTGTTGTGCTCTGAGTGAAGGTCGCAGCAGGAACAGTGATCTGACCCGGAACGGTCTGGAAGAGACCTGTTGTCTCATTGTAGGTGTAGAAAGTTGTTACCGGCATTGTATCACCATTATAGGTTACAGTGATATTGGACAGGGCAGGGGTAAATGTGTCTATGATAGTTGCATTGTCTGTGGCTGCGGCAGCAGTATTTCCCATGTTCTGGATAATAAAGGTGTAAGTGATCTGACCATTTCCGTTGATGGTTGTAGGAGAAAGCGACTTACTGATGTTCAACATCGGAGCAGCAAGTACTGTCACTGTCTCTGTGGCTGTTACCGGCTCTGTGAGGCCGGTGCCTGTTATGGTCACAGTATTTGTTATTGTGGAAGCTGCGGCAGGAGGTGCAAAATTATTCGCAGTGGTTTCGTATACAATAGTTGTGTTGCCGCCGGCAGGTACTGAGATGCCTGTAAGTGTAAGCGGTCTTGTGGCACCTATTGTAGGTGTTGCCTGGAGTGCACCGTTTATATAATATCTGATTGAATCAGGAGTGTATGTCAGTGGATATACAGTACTTGTGTTGTATGTGTATGCACCAAGGTTATCAGTTACAGTAAGTCCGGTATAATCGGTTGTGCCGGAGTTGACTATACTTATGACGTAGGTTACATTATCACCGGAAGTATAAGTTGGAACCAGGGCGGTCTTGGTGGCTGTAAGGGAATCCACGATCTCACCTGTGGTTATATTGGAAGTAGTGGTCGTGTTGTTATAATTCAACGTGGCCTGATTGTAAAAAGTTGCCATATTAATACCTCGTCTTTCTTTTGAATTAAGAGACCGATATGTCTCTGATTTAATATATGCATGGAGCGGGGGATGGGTAACTGCCCAAAAGGGGCTTCATAAAATTTTAGAAAAAAATTTTTGAATAAGACCAGACAGCACCATAAAAATACCGGCATTCATGCGTATAGTATGTGAGGGATGAAAAAAAGAAAGGAACAGGTGTTGATATGAGAAAGAAATTTGTAATGCTTGGCATAGTGTCAGCAATGATGATGGGATTATTTGCAGGCTGCGGTTCAGATACCGGTAATAAGGAGGACAATACCGCCACACAGACCGACGCAAATGGAAGCAATGTGGATGTAAACGACAATAATGTGGATGACAAAGATGTGAGTGAAAAGAAGGTGAGCGCAGAGGATCTGAAATCCGCCGGGGCGGTTGTGGCTGATGGCGTCAATTCTACAGGTTATGCCATATTTAAGAACCTGTATGACGGAGGAAATATCTGTATCTCTCCATACAGCATAGAGTCAGCCATGGCGATGATAACCAACGGTGCGGAAAATGATACCTTAAGGGAGCTTATGGAGTCTCTTGGAATAGAAGATATTGACAGCTTTAATCAGGCAATGAAGACTGTGAACTCAGGACTTCAGGGGGATGGAGCTACAGTTGATATTGCCAATTCCCTCTGGAGAAACGGCTCTGTGAAGGATACATTTGCAGAGGATCTTAAGGATTATTACTCTGCGGAAGTTAAGGATGTGGACTTTTCGGATGAGGGAACAGTTGATGAGATAAACCAGTGGGTAAGCAATGCCACCAATGACAAGATAAACAGACTCGTGGACAGGCTTGACAGCGGTACAAATGCTGTGATATTAAATGCAGTGTATTTCAATGGTAAGTTTGCAGAGCCATTCCCAGAGAATAACACCATGGAAGGAAGATTTTTCATAGGAGACGGCAGCAATATCAAGACAGATATGATGGCGATCTACGACGGCAGCTTCCCTTATTATGAGGGCAACGGACTTAAGGCAGTGCGTCTTGACTATGAGGACAGCAACGTGGTGATGGATCTCTATATAACCGACAAGAACGGCATGGAGGTTGAAGGGGAAAATGCAGTGGATATATACAATTCTCTTACTGATGAGCAGAAGCAGGAGATGTATAACGCACTTTCTACCGGTGAGGTGAAGGAACTTACAGTCCTTTCAATGCCTAAGTTTGAATTTGCCTCTGAGACCATAAGCATAAAGGATGTGCTTATGAAAATGGGAATTAATAAGGCGTTTTCTGAGGACGCAGAATTAGGTAAGATAGGTGATAATACAATGCTTTCGGATGTGCTTCACAAGACCTATATAAAGGTTGATGAGGAAGGAACCGAGGCGGCAGGGGTTACCGCAGGGCTGACTAAGGAGACTGCAATGCCGGTTGAGGAAGTATACAATTTCGTGGCAGACCAGCCATTTGTATATGTTATAAGTGACAGCAGTACCGGAGCTATATTGTTCATGGGAGCTATGACAGATGTGAGTCTGGTGGTGGATTAGAAATGTGTGGCAGATAAAAACAAATCTGCTTATTTGAAAATTTTGTGAGAGGAAGCAGCAATGGGAACTTTATATTTTACAAGGCACGGACAGACCATATGGAATGTGGAGAATAAGATCTGTGGAGCTACAGACATAGCCCTTACAGAGATGGGACATGAGCAGGCAGAGGAGACCGGCAGATGGCTTAAGGAAAGAATCGATGCAGGTGAGATCCATATTGATTTGATACTGTACTCGCCGCTTATAAGGGCAGCGGAGACTGCAAGACATATTTCTGAAGCTACAGGCATACCTATGAGACCTGAGCCGAGGATTGTGGAGCAGTGTTTTGGCAGATATGAGGGGACTCCGAGAAACGGTGTGGAATTCAAGGCTGCAAAGGCACATTTTCTTGACCACTATGGAGACGGAGAGACCATGATGCACCTGTGCCAAAGGGTGTACAACCTTCTTGATGAGGTGACGGCAGATAAGGAGAAGACCTATATGCTGGTTGCCCACAATGGTATATCAAGAGTGGTACATTCATACTTCAACGATATGACAAATGAGGAGTATGCAGCCTTCGGCATAAAGAACTGCGAAGTGAAGGAATATAAATTTCGGTAATAAAAAAGCATGTGCGATTTGCACATGCTTTTTTATCGATGCCCGCCGTTTTTTGGTGTCTGCCCTTGAACCTGCTTTATCTACCTCTGTGGCTTGCTGCCGATACATCCGAAGTATGCACCTATGATACCACCTATTATGTGGGTCAGGTGCGAGATATTGTCTGACACAAATATTGAGTCATATACCTGCTCGCCGATGTACAACACGAACACCAGAATGAAGGTCAGTGGTATGCTTCCGTCCTTTATGCTGGTGAAGGAGGCAAGAAGTATCATGGCAAATGCTACTCCGCTGGCACCTAAAAGCATCACATGAGGAAAGAATATAAAGTGGACTACACCGGTTATTATTGCGGTGGATACGATAAGAAATATCATATCCGCAGAACCGTATTTTTCCTCAAGGAGCGGTCCGATAACCAGTATCAGCATTATGTTTCCCATGAAGTGGGACACTCCCGAATGTCCGAATACATGTCCGATAAATCTCACATATGTAAGTGGATTTAAAAGTGATGAACGGTACACCGAGAAGAACATTCTGGTGGTGTGTCCGCCTGTGAGCTGCCCGAGTATCAGTGCCGCGAGACATATTGCTGTAAATGTAAGTATTACAGGTGAATTGAACGAAATCTTTAAAGTATAGTGTTTCTTTGTATTTCCTGAAGCCATATAGTGAAAAAATCCTCCCCTTAAAATCTTTATACATTGTAACTTAAAAAAAGTGCAAATTCAATACGTAACCCCGGGCGTATACTCAGTACATAAATTAAATGCACAGACCCTGGAACATCAAACTGTAACTGGCTTTCCAGGTATTATGTGAGAGTAAAGACCTGTAAGACGATAGGAGGCAGAACATATACATCAGGAAATGGAGTGATTAAATCGGGCTATATGTTTTGGTATTAAGAGCGCTGAATGGGTTGATATGTTACTTCAATATATGATAAAATTGACGTAATCAAAGATTGACGATATATGTCTTCGCTATAGGCGAGTACATATTGTCATTTGCAAAATAATATGTCTGGGTCAAGTGCACAATCGACCTGCCGCCGAGAGAATACGAGGGGCACAGGCAAATTTTAAATGGACTGATGTCCAATGCAAGGGAGGCTTAATATGAGAAAGAAATTTTTAAAGGCAATTTCGTTGGTGGCAGCGTCTGCCATGGTTGTGGGAATGACTGCCGATGTCAGGGTATCGGCAAATCCTGCAGGTGACAGCACAGATGCACTGACAACAGAGGAAACGTCAGCAGAACCTGTGGAGGATGTGACAGAGGAAGCCACATCAGAGGATAACACCGAGGTGACTACTGAGGAGGAGACAGAGGTTACAACCGAGGCTCCGGAGGAAACTACAGAAGTGGTTACCGAGGAAGATACCGAAGTTACAACCGAAGAGGGGCAGAGCACCACAAGTATCGAATCCGTATTATATGAGGCTAAGGATTCAAGAGCAGTAGGCGAGCTTATCGGAGAGCATAAGGATGATATAGATTCATATGCAGAAGGCAAATCCTCAAAGTACAGTCTTAAGAGACTTATGCTGTTCACAAGTGACAAGCTTAAGGAGTCATATAACGCCACTGACATAATCCATATTGGTGACTATGAGGAGTATGTGCTCCAGTTTGAGACAGAAGGGGATACAGAGGCAGCATACAACAGCCTTTTGGCAAAGTATGGCAAGGACAATGTATTTATTGACCAGGTTCTTGATGCTGATTCCCTTTTTGGAGATCAGACATACGCAGCGTCGGTTGAGGTTAAGTTCACAAATGCATACAGCCTTAATGACACAGTACTTAACCAGAATGGTGTTTCATACAGCAGCTACACTCCGATATCCTGGGGCGTAAAGGATATGGGAATGGATGTGCTTAAGAGTGACTTTAGTAATCACAATTTCACAAATAGCGTTAAGGTAGCAGTTGTTGATACAGGCCTTGATGACAGCCACTATATCTTTAACGGACGTGTTGATGTCGACCACAGTTATAACTTCGCCGATGGCAGTTGGAATTATACAGATGAAAATGGACATGGAACCCATGTGGCAGGTACTATATGTGATGCAACGCCAAGTAATGTACATATTCTTGCATGCAGAGCCTTTGATTCTGATGGATATGCAACAGACACATCTCTTGCGGCAGCAATGCAGTATGCAGTGTCCCAGAAGGCTGACGTTATAAACTGCAGCTTTGGTAAGGAGAGCGCCGATGCAGAAAGCTTCACATATCTTAATACCGCAATCAATGCAGCATACAAACAGAATACCATTATATGTGTAGCATCAGGAAACAGCACAATAGATGTACGCTACGCATATCCTGCCAATAACGGAAAGGTTATCACAGTTGCTTCCATAGATGAATATCATAATACATCATATTTCTCAAACTATGGTAAGTCAGTAAACTTCAGTGCACCGGGTGAGAATATACGTGCGGCATTTCTTAATGGTCGTGAGGAGTCCTTAAACGGTACTTCAATGGCAACACCACATATCTCTGCTGCCTGCGCATATATTAAGATGGTAAATAAAAACGGTAATCTCGGTTATGTTTATAATACTCTTAAGTCATATGCCAAGGATCTCGGACCAAAGGGCTGGGATGAAGACTATGGATATGGATATGTAGATCTGACCAATTACTTCTATGATACGTTTACATATACAAAGCTTAAGAATATTACCCAGACATCAAAGGGTATATACACATACTGGTATCCTGTAGACGGAGCTACCGCTTATACCGTATACAGAAAGGTTGACAATGGATCATGGAAGACATTCAAGACAGTAAGAGCTAATGCAACAAGTTTTTGTGATACAACAGCATCAACAAAGCATGTATACTCATATACAGTAAGAGCCCATGTAAATGGAAAGCAGGGAACCTACAACAAGACAGGTCTTTCTATTAAGAGAATAGGACAGCCTACAACAAAAACATATAACTGGTCAAATGGTATCAGCGTTGAGTGGGGTAAGGTTGCAGGCGTAACAGATTACAAGATCTACAGAAAAGCAGGCAGTGAGACATCATGGAAGCTTGTAGGTTCAGTAAAGAGTACTTCAAGCAGATTTGTAGATACAGATGTTAAAGAGGGATCCAGCTACAGATACCTTGTTAAGGCAATGAGTGGCAGCTACTCAAGTGGCTGTGAGAACAATAAGACCAGTGTTATATACAGGCTTGGATACAGATATGCGGGATCATTTAAGAACAGCATGAGAGGCCTGCTTTCTATCAAGTGGGCAAGAACAGCAGCCTGTGACGGATATCAGGTTATGTATGCCGATAACAAGAATTTCACCGGTGCACATACTACTACACTTAAGGGCAATACAAATGGTGGCCTGGACATTTCAGTTGACCAGGGCAAGACCTGGTATGCCAAGGTAAGATGTTACAAGAAGGTGAATGGAGTAACATATTACTCTGCATGGGGTAACGTAGTATCCTGTTATGCAGCAAAATAATCAGCAAAGATATCTGCAGATAAAGATTTATAAAGAAGGAATAACCTGTCATTAGTGACAGGTTATTCTTGCATATATGGGTTTAAACGTGTAAAGTGTTTTATAAGCAGAAACAGGCTATAATAAGTATAAATTCAGTAATATAAATTGAAACACAGATAGGAAGTAGTACATGTCAGGTATAAGCAATACAAAGGATTTAGATAATAAGAAGGAATATGAGTTTTTTGACAGGGCAGTTGGTGAGATGAACCGGGATATTGCCGATACTGAGGAGAATATTGAGTATCGGAAGCAGACCATCAAGGCACAGAAGAAATATGTGAGGGACAGTCATGGAGATATGGATGACCATGAGTTCCTGCAGAATATGAACAGCATTAATACGGATGTTATGTTCATTGATAATGCCCAGAAGAAGCTGGATAAGCTTAAACATCATGTCAGGAATCCGTACTTTGGCAAGGTGGTTTTCCGGTTTCGGGATGGAGAGCAGATTCCGGTGTATGTGGGAATGAACGGCTACTGGTCCAAGGACATAGACGATCAGTTGATATATGACTGGAGAAGTCCTGTGGCATCCATGTACTATGATTATGAAAAAGGTGCAGCAGGATACGATGCTCCTGACGGACATATAGATGGAGAGATCGTCGAGAAGAAGCAGTTTGATATTAAGAACGGCACATTAAAGAGCGTGGCTGATACGGACTACAATGTATCGGACAATCTCCTGATCCATGCGCTGGCTGAGAACAGTGGTACAAGGATGAGGTCGGTGGTTGCCACCATACAGAAGGAACAGAACGGTATAATAAGAAATAACAGTGCCTATAATCTTATAGTGGATGGCAAGGCAGGAAGCGGTAAGACAGTAGTTGCCATGCACAGACTGGCATGGCTTATGTACACCCACAGAAAGACCATTAAGGCTGACAATGTGATGATCATGTCTCCAAACGGAATATTTGGGGATTATATATCCTCGGTACTTCCGGAGATAGGCGAGGATAATGTTCCCGAGAAGGAATTTGATTCTCTTATGGAGGAGATACTGTTTATAAATGAGCCTTTTGAGAACAAGCTTGCCCAGTCGGATGTGATAATCGACAGTAAATATGACGGAGGAGAGCTTATATACGACCCTGATACCGGGGACAGGGAAGATCCTGTTAGCAGGATACTTAATATAAAGCTTAAGTCTTCTGTATGGTTCTTTGACAAGCTTAACGAATATATTGAGGAATATATTAATAATTTCAGGTTCAGGGATTTTCATTTTGAGAAGACTACCTTCCCTGAGGCGAAGCTTTCAAAGATGTTCAAGGAGAGATTTGCCAGGGATCCTTACTATGAGAGATTTGGCAAGATTGCCTATTTCGTGGCAGAGCAGCTTGAGGATGAGCAGGGCAGAGCCTTCAACACCTCCAAGAGAGCCAAGGTGGAGAAGCAGATCACCGGTGAGCTGATCCATCAGTACGGAAGATATGATCTGGTGGAGATATATCGTGGATTCCTCGATACAATAAAGGACGAATATCCCTATGTATGTCAATATACAAATGAATATGGTGAGATAAGATACGAGGACGTACTGGTAATATTCTATATGCAGGTATTGTTCTACGGCTGTCATTCCTATGACGAGATAAAACACCTGGTCATTGATGAAATGCAGGACTACAACATCTTCCAGTATGCTGTTATAAGTCACGTATTTAAGTGCAGAAAGACTATACTTGGCGACATATACCAGGTGCTGTTTTATGATCCCGGGGAAACTGTGGTGGACGTGTTAAAGAAGGTATTTGCAGGGGAAGGCTATGAGGTATGCCAGCTTAATACTGCGTATCGTTCAACTAAGGAGATTACTGAATTTTGCGATAAGATTCTGGCGGGGGAAGACTGCGTGAGACCTGAGTCGGGGAAGATGGTGGCACGAAGCGGAAAGGTTCCGGAGGTGTCTGATATAGGGGACATGGACGAGCTTATCATGTATATAACAGATAAGGATCTTGATGCTTATGACAACGTGGCAGTGCTGGTGGATGATGAAGCCCAGGCATTCCGGGTGTCAAGAGAGCTGGAGGCAGAGGGGTTATATGTTACACTGCTTACACATCAGTCATCGGTATATTCAGGTGGCCTGGTGGTGCTTCCGAAGTTCCTTGCGAAGGGAATGGAATTTGATGCAGTATTTGTTGTGAACTGTGGTCATGAAAATACTCATTCCTACTATATTTCCTGTACCAGAGCACTGCACGAGCTGTATATATGCAACATGACAGGGGAACTGTAAAACAGTCCGGGGGATAAAAAAATTAAGTACCGGCAGTAAAATAGCAGGAAAAATATAGGGACTATCAGTTGCAAATGGTGAAAGTAACAGTAGTGGAACCGAATATATAAATAAAGTTGTGAGAAGGAGTATGCTTATGGAGAAGGTTAAGATTAAGAAGAAGGAAACCTATATACAGTCTTCAAATGGCTGTAACATGCTGCACGTTGTGGTGTGGGAGCCACAGTGTGAAATAAGGGGAATATTGCAGATATCCCACGGAATGGTGGAGGAGATCGACAGGTATGATGAATTCGCCAGATATGTGGCAGGCTACGGATATGTGGTTGCCGGAAATGACCATTTGGGACATGGTTTGTCAGTGCGGAGTCCTGAAGAGTATGGATATATCAATGCATTTGCAGGAAGCAGAGCCATGGTGGCAGATCTTCACAGAGTTACCATCTGTCTTAAGAAGGCATACGGCAGAGTCCCGTTCTTCCTGCTTGGGCACAGCATGGGCTCATTCCTGGGCAGAAGATATATTGAAGATTACGGATATACGAAGGTTAAGGGCAGACGCGGAGCCGAGAGAAATATTGATGGCTTTATATGTATGGGTACGGGCAGCAGATCCCGGGCGGAGCTGGCTGTTGGCAAGCTTATAGCAACCATTGAGTCCAAGAGATACGGAGACAAGTACAGAAGTCCATTATTGAAGAAGCTGGCGTTTCTGGGATATAATTTTGGCGTCCCTAAGAAAATTATATACCATGAGGGCGATACCTGGTATATGAGGCGCAGAACTGCCAATGACTGGCTGAACAGGGACACCCGCGAGGTGGACAAATACAACGATAATCCTCGCTGTGGCTTTGATTATACAGTCAAGGGATATCAGGTTTTGTTTGACACTATTGAATATTGTCAGGCTCCGGAGAATATAGAAAGAATTCCTATGGAGCTTCCTATTCTTATGGTAGCAGGTGACAGAGATCCTAACGGAAGAATGGGCAGGGATATAAAGAAGGTGTATGAGGAATATCTTGAGTATGTAAGTTCAGATGTGGAGATGATCCTGTACGAGGGGGCAAGGCATGAGATACTTCTTGAAACCTCTAAGAAAGAAACCTTTGATGACATTGTATGCTGGCTTATTTCCCATACAAGATATTATTAATCTCAAAGAACAATGGTATATTGCCTAAATATAAAGAACCGAATTAATGGCTGATAATAAAAACCTCAGGTGAGTAATGATCCTATCTCATCTGAGGTTTTTGTTCTATAAGCTTATATGCTTTGAAAGCAATGTGCCGGAACCGATGAAGCTTCCTACAGCAACAACCAGTGAAGCTATGACGATCGGTATCTGATTCACAGCAGCCTGACCAACAGTCAGCACATATTTTGATGTGTCGTAGATCTCAGGGATCAATCCCTCCAGGTATAATACGACAGTTATAATGACTATAAACAAAAAGAAACTTAAGAATCCCTTTGCCTTGCTGTTCTGCAGTATCGTGGTTGACAGGGAGATGGCAAGGTATGCAACGGTAACTATCATAAAAAAGTTCACCAGCATGGATATTATCTGTACCAGCACCAGCAGTAGCAGTGTGCCTAAAGTATAATCAGTACCCAGTGTACGGAGCATTACATTAAATACGGTAGTGAAATCATTGAGGCTGTATTCATTTGCCAGCATGTTGTAGTTGACGGTCAATAACAGGAATATAAGGGCAGCGAAGCCGATCCCTGCAAATAATGTGTATAGGAGCTTGGCACCTATGATATGGTAGTAGGATATAGGTGTCATATATACAAGATATCCGGATTTGCTTTTTAACTCGTTATTGTATGTGGATATACCAAGCACAAGTATAAATACATATGATACAACGGTGAGCATTATCAGTAATGCCATGGAGATGACCACGGCATTTTGGTTATCTGCGATCATTCCGTACAGGAAAACCGCCTCCAGCAATCCGTATACTATAAGCAGTATGATTATAGAAGATATGTGTTTTCTAAATTCGTATTTGATCATTTTAAACATTTATTTTCCCTCCGATTTTGAACTTCAGCCCGTTTGAAATTAGCCTTCGGTACATTTAAGATCTGCCTTTGGCTCTTAAGCATAAATCTGTCTGTACATGTCGGTAAGATTCATCTGGTACTGGTTTCTTAACTGGTCTGTTGGACCTGTAAGAACGCAGGAGCCGTTCTTGATGAAGATTGCCTGATTGACAATCTGTTCCATCTCATCAACCAGATGGCTTGACATTATCACAGAGGTGTTTCCTGTGATGTTGCCTCTTATGGTGCTTATGATCTTGTCCCTTGCGATTATGTCTATACCGTTTAATGGCTCATCAAGCATTATAAGGTAGCTGTCTCTTGAAAGGGTTATGGCAATCTTCAATTTTGCTGCCATACCGGTTGACATTTCACGGCATTTCCTCTTGGGATCAAGCTCCATCTGCTGAAGGAGATACATGTATTTATCCATGTTGAAGTCCTCGAAGAAATCCTGATAGTATCTGCCAAACTGTATGCAGTTCATGTAATTGAAGAAGTAACTTTCTGTAGGCATGTAGGCAATGTGAGCCTTGTCCTTGTAGCTTATGGGTCTGCCGTCTAAGGTTATTGCACCGGAGGTCGGCTTGGTGATACCGCCCAGCATTTTCATAAAAGTTGATTTGCCGCTGCCGTTTGGACCTATGAGTGCATATATCTGTCCCGGAATGATATCCAGGTTTAAATCATTAACAGCTACTACGTTGGAATAACGCTTCACAAGGTGTTCGCATCTGATCATTTCTGTTCCTCCTGTTATTGTTAGTACGGCTTAAAAAGTGATGCCGCACCATTATTTTCATGTGTCATTTGACACTGTATGTTGAATATCTGCTTATCACCGCATGTCATGTTTTGCTTCCATAGTACTATCTGTTTGGAATCAGGTCAAGGTAAAACTGTTTAAGAGAAGTATAAGAAAGAACTATATTTCAGAGATTTGGTATTGAGTTGATCTGTATCTGTATGCTATACTGGGACTATAACAGAGAATAATTCTTGATAAGGAGAAGCCTATGGCAACAGCTAAGAGAAATACCTGGCAGAAGCAGGTCATATACTCCGTTATGAAGGAGCTTACCTCTCACCCCACCGCAGGTGAGCTTTATGATGAGCTTGTGAAGCGTGGATATGAGATAGGTAAGTCCACAGTGTACAGAGTACTGGCAGATGCAGTTGATGATAAAAAGATGATAAATGTATATTCCACGGATGGAAATGAGCATTTTGACGGAGATACCAGAAGACATTACCACTTAAGGTGTGTGAAGTGCGGAAGGATATACGACAGCCATTTGCAGTATAATCATGAGCTTTCAAAGCTTGGGGAACTGGCGGAACCGGGATTTACCATACTTGAGCACCATGTGGAATTTCTGTGTATATGTCCGGACTGCTCAATGGTCAAATAGTTATTTTATACATTTTTAAGCAGAAAAAAGAAAATTGTGGAGAATATTAAGTAAAAATATCCTATAAATTGATATGCGAAAGCAAAAACAACAAAAATATGAAATAACTTTTCATATGAGGGTTGCCTTTTTTAGAAAATGCTCTAAAATAGGTAAGGAGGTTTTTACATTATAATTGTTTGAATCTAATAAATGTGAAAGGTACAGGTAGTTAAAATGAGAAAGTACAAGGAAATGACTAGAGATGAATTATTGACATTGAAAGCAGCTCTTCAGGAGAAGTATAAGGAAGAACAGGCAAAAGGTCTTAATTTGAATATGGCCAGGGGAAAGCCTGGATTTTCACAGCTTGCTCTTTCGATGGGGATGTTGGATGAGATAAATAGTTCTTCAGATATGAGAACCTTACTTGGAAATGATACAAGAAATTACGGAGATCTGGATGGTATTGGTGAGTGTCGTCAGCTTATGGCAGACATGATGGAGGTTAAGAAGGAGAATATCATAGTATATGGTAACTCAAGCCTTAATGTTATGTATGACACGGTATCACGTTCAATGACACATGGTGTAAATGGTTCAACACCATGGTGCAAGCTTGATAAGGTTAAGTTCCTTTGTCCTGTACCGGGATATGACAGACATTTTAAGATCACAGAATTCTTCGGAATTGAAATGATAAATATACCACTTAACAGTGACGGACCTGACATGGATATGGTTGAGGAATATGTAAATAATGACCCTGCAGTAAAGGGTATCTGGTGTGTTCCTAAGTACTCAAACCCAACAGGTATCGTTTATTCGGATGAGGTGGTTAAGAGATTTGCAGCACTTAAGCCGGCAGCAGAGGATTTCAGGATCTTCTGGGATAATGCATACTGTATCCATCATTTATATAAGGATAAGCATGCAGAGATCTTAAATATCCTTGAGGAGTGCGAGAAGGCAGGAAATCCTGACATGGTTTACATGTTCGCTTCAACATCAAAGATCACATTCCCTGGTTCAGGTGTGGCTGCTCTTGCAACATCAACTACTAATGTGGAATTTATAAAGAAGCAGCTTACAGTCCAGACTATCGGACATGATAAGATCAATCAGCTTCGTCATACAAGATTTTTCAAGAACATAGATGGATTAAAAGCTCATATGGATAAGCATGCAGATATATTAAGACCTAAGTTTGAGGCAGTTCTTAATGAGTTCGATAAGGAACTTGATGGACTTGAGATCGGTACATGGATTAAGCCTGTAGGCGGATATTTCATTTCTTTTGATGCACTTCCGGGATGTGCTAAGAGGATAGTTGATCTGTGTAAGGAGGCAGGTGTTGTTCTTACAGGTGCAGGTGCAACCTTCCCATATGGTAAGGATCCACAGGACAGCAATATCCGTATTGCACCATCTTTCCCATCAGTTGAGGAGATGGAAGCAGCATCTAAGATATTTGTTCTCTGTGTAAAGCTTGCCAGCGTTGAGAAGTATCTGGAAGAGAAGTAAGACGCAATAAAAATTTAATTTGTAAATATAGAGACGGATAGGGCTATATATAGCCCTATCCTGATTTTTTTCAATATTATAATAAAAAGGACTCCATATGTTTTTTGATTGGAGTCCTTTTGTGGATTGGATTTTTTATATGCGTATTACTTCTGATTGTCCTCCGTAGCGGCATCTTCGTTCTCCACGGTGGAGAGGATCTTTGCCTGCTTTATCTGGCTTGCCATTGGATTTTTAATGAATGTGGTGCTTGGACTGGCAATGACCACATTCTTTCCAAGGATTGAATTTTTATTTCTGAGGGCACGCTTTCTTGCGCGTTCTTCAGGTGTGTCATCCTCGGCGTACTCGATATCTTCTTCAGGAGACTCGGCAACAGCTTCAGAAGACTTGTCAGAGGACTTGCCATCCTCTTTGTCGGTTGAACTGCCTGAGGACTTTCTTGAGACCTTTGTCGTTGCATCATTGGTCTCGGCTTCTGCTTCATCAGGATCGTCAACATCTTCACCAAAGGCACTCATTGAAGGTGGGACTGCGTCCTCATCCTCGTCAAATATATCAAGATCTGATACATCTTCTCCGGTTATCCCCTTCATGGTGTTAGGCATGTTATCCCTGTCGAGCTTCGTTAATAGATCGTCAATTCCTGATTCCTCGTCATCCGCATCAAGAACGGATGAGTAATCTGTTGCGATTCTTGCAGCGTCATATGCAGGACGATCCTTGTCCTTATCATTCTCAGCAGGAAGAGGATCTCTGAGACTTCTCTCAAGATACATTTCATCTATATTAAGTTTGAAATCACATTCCACATGACCTACCTCAATGCCGCAGTCATTTATGATCTTTGTGCTGTAGGCATTCTTTAACTGCTCTATGAGTACAGGATCATCATATTTGATCTGCTCAAGGATATTTGCAATTATGATACCCTGGAACTCATCGCTCCAGCCATCTGCAAGCTTAACTACGATACCCAGCTTTCTGCTCTTTATGCACATGCAGATAATACCCCTTGAACCATCCTTCATCATGATATCAGGATTTTTGTTCAGGTAGTAGGATGGAGTGTAGTAGTCATTTATCTTCTCGGGATAACTGTTGATACATGAGAAGTTGTATTCTATTGCCTCCTGTACCTCCTTAGGCAGGTTCACAGGGTCTGCAAGCTTGGCATAGCAGTGGGCGATATTCCTCATTGGAAGGGCAAATACCGGAACACCGCAGCCGTCAATACCTACAGAGATCTTATATAAAGGTGTCTGGCTGATCATTGATATATATGACAGTATCTTCTTCTGTACAGGTGAGTCAGGCTTCTCGTAGTCATAAGGCTTTCCTGTAAGCTCTCTCTGTAACAGCATAAGGCTTAAGTGCTTTCCTGAACAGCAGTGCTGAAGCTTACTGCTTCCGGACACAGGGCTTAATTTGCCGCCCTCCTTCAGCTTGGCTGCCAGAGGTCCGGCAGAGGTTGAAGTAATAGGGTTCATGACCATATCCTCTTCAAATAATTCTGTTTTCTTCATTATCTCATTTAATACATAGATGTGATGGCTGCTTCCCCAGTGGGAAGAGTTGAACATTGCAACATCCTCATCTGTAAGGTTAAACCTCCTGTGAAGTCCTTTAACAAGTGTAGGAAGAACCTGGACAGGTTTGCTGGCAGAACGCATGTAGGTCTGCTGCTCTATATCCCCGGTATAGGCGATGGTCTCACCGGTTGAGGAGATTATGGCAACAGAACCATAGTGTACATTTTCAACCACATCTCCGCGATATTCTTTAACTAATACTTCCGGCATTTTATTCTCCTTTGCATAACAAAAATATACTCTGAAATTCGACTAAAAATATTATACAGATATTATAATGAAAAAACAATGTAAAGATTAGAATGGGACAGTTAAATATAAATTATACATATTAGGAAAAAGTGTAAATTATATCATGCATAATTTACATTTTATCCGTTGAAATTGTGACTTTATTGTTAAAATGTTGAAAAAATAACCAAAAATCAAAGGTTTATAGTAAAAATGTATAAAAAAAATTGCTTATTTAGAAAAAAATGATATAATGGAGTTAAATTACGCACGAAGGGGTGACTTTATGATTAAAAAGGAAATGATAGCGATGCTCCTTGCAGGGGGACAGGGAAGCCGTCTTGGTGTTCTCACATCAAATCTGGCAAAGCCTGCAGTAGCATTTGGAGGAAAATACAAGATTATCGATTTCCCGTTAAGTAACTGTATAAATTCAGGAGTAGATACAGTCGGTGTTCTTACACAGTACAGACCACTGAGGCTTAACCAGCATATTGGAATCGGTATTCCTTGGGATCTTGACAGAAATATTGGTGGTGTAACAGTACTTCCACCATATGAGAAGAGCAATAACAGTGAGTGGTATACAGGTACAGCTAATGCCATTTATCAGAACCTTGAGTTTATTGATTACTATAATCCTGATTATGTACTGATCCTTTCAGGAGATCATATTTACAAGATGGATTATGAGCATATGCTGGAATATCACAAGTCCTGTAATGCAGATATCACACTTGCAACATACGAGGTTCCTTGGGAAGAGGCAAGCAGATTCGGTGTAGTTATCGCTGATGACGACGGGGTTATATCAGAGTTTGAAGAGAAGCCGGCTAACCCACGAAGCAACAAGGCTTCAATGGGTATATACATATTTAGCTGGAAGGTCCTTAGAGAGGCGCTTATAGCACTTAAGGATCAGCCTGAGTGTGATTTTGGTAAGCATGTAATCCCATATTGCCACGGAAATGGCAAGAAGGTATGTGCGTATGACTTTAAGGGTTACTGGAAGGATGTTGGAACCCTGGGTTCATACTGGGAGGCTAACATGGAGCTTGTTGATATCATCCCTGAGTTCAATCTTTACGAGGAATTCTGGAAGATATATACCAAGTCAGACGCTATCCCACCACAGTACATTGACGCTTCAGGCAAGGTGTCAAGATGTATCATAGGTGAGGGAACAGAAATCTACGGAGATGTAGAGAACTCAGTTATCGGTTCCTGTGTAACCATTGGAGAGGGAGCAGTTATAAGAAACTCCATCATAATGAATGGTGTAACCATAGGTGATGGAGCTGTTATAGATAAGGCGATTATCGCAGAGAATGTTGAGGTAGGCAAGAATGCACACCTTGGCGTAGGTGAAGAGGCAGTCAATGAGATGAAGCCTGCGGTTTATGCATTTGGCCTTGTAACTATTGGTGAGAATTCCGTTATTCCTGACGGAGTTTCGATAGGAAAGAATACTGCAATATACGGTAAGACAGAACCTTCGGATTATCCTGATGGGGCACTTAAGAGCGGTGGCAGTATAATAAAGGCAGGTGAATAGACATGAGAGCATTAGGTATTATTTTAGCAGGCGGAAACAGCAATAAGTTAGGTGATTTGTCAGCAAAGAGAGCCGTTGCTGCAATGCCTATTACTGGTGGCTACAGAGCAATAGATTTTGCACTTTCTAATATGACAAACTCACATATCCAGAAGGTTGCTGTATTCACACAGTATAATACAAGATCGTTAAATGAACATCTTAATTCCAGCAAATGGTGGGATTTCGGTAGAAAGCAGGGAGGATTATACATCTTCACTCCAACCATCACAGCGGCTAACAGCTACTGGTATAAGGGCACAGCAGATGCTTTATATCAGAACATCAACTTCCTTAAAGAGAGCCATGAGCCATATGTTGTTATTGCGTCAGGTGATGGTATATACAAGATGGATTACAATAAGCTTCTTGAGGAGCACATCAGTAAGGGGGCAGATATAACTATCGCATGTAAGGACATTGCTCCGGAAGAAGATGATATTAACCGTTTCGGTGTTCTTAAGATGGACGCAGACGGAAGAATCATAGACTTCGAGGAGAAGCCGCTTGTGGCAGGAACAAGCACAGCCTCAATAGGTGTGTATGTCATCAGAAGAAGACAGCTTATCGAGCTTCTTGAAACCTGTGCAAATGAAGGCAGAAATGATTTCGTAAAAGATATCCTTGTAAGATACAAGAGTGTTAAGAAGATATATGGTTACAAGATCGATACATACTGGAGAAATATCGGAACAGTTGATTCATACTATAAGGCTAATATGGATTTCTTAAAGAAGGATGTGAGAAATTACTTCTTCAGGCAGCATCCTGATATTTATTCAAAGGTAGAGGATCTTCCACCTGCAAAGTATAACGATGGGGCAGTTGTCAATAATAGTCTTATTGCCAGTGGGTGTATTATAAATGGTACTGTTGAGAACTCGGTATTGTTTAAGAAGGTCTATGTGGGAGATAACTGTATAATCAGAAATTCAATCATACTTAATGATGTTCATATCGGAGATAATTCAGTTATTGAAAACTGTATTGTTGAGAGCAGGGATACCCTTCGTGCCAATACAGTTTATCAGGGCACTCCGGATGAGATCAAGATAGTATCTGAGAAGAATTTCAGATATGCATTATAAGACAGCCATTTCTTAGTAATGTCAATTGTTCATATAATACAAGATAGGTAGACGTGCGTGAGAACTTATGGGGATTGATGTATTGTGGCAGAAGATAAAGAATTAAGGGGGTTTCACAATGCAGATTACAGATATCAGAGTAAGAACTGTTGATAGCGAAGGTAAGATGCGTGCGGTTGTTTCTATCACCATTGACAGCGTGTTCGTGATTCACGACATAAAAGTCATTGAAGGCGAAAAGGGAATGTTTATTGCCATGCCAAGCCGCAAGGCTGCAGATGGTGAGTATCGTGATATAGCACATCCGATAAACACAGAGACAAGAGAAGAACTGCAGAAGATGATACTTGACAAGTATTATGAAACAGTTTCGGCACAGTAGCTTCAAGGCATGAAGCACGAAGCGTATATTAACCGGTGTACATTATTTTTATGATGTGCACCGGTTTTTTTTTCTACAGAAATATGATATATTTAAGTGCACAGCACATTTGCAGATATGCGGCAGATTGAACATGAAGAAAGTGGACGCCCTGGTATTTTGCAGGGCGTGGACCAGTCAGTAATTCTAGGAGGAATATAGAATGATAAAGGCAGTTATACTTGCAGCAGGCAAGGGAACAAGAATGAAATCGGACAAACCTAAGGTGGTGCACCGGGTAATGGGCAGACCAATGGTTCATTATTCAATAAAGGCAGCAAAGGACGCAGGAGCAGACAAGGTATGCGTTATAGTTGGATACAAGGCAGATGAGGTTAAGGCAGTTATAGACGAAGAGGTAAGCTATGCCCTTCAGGAGGAACAGCTTGGAACCGGTCATGCAGTTAAGTGCGCGGCAGACTTCATAGGAAACGAAGGGGATGTGATCATCCTCTGCGGAGACACGCCGTTAGTTACAGGAGAGACACTTAAAAAGGCTCTTTGGGGTCACAGAAGGAATGGCAACGGAGTTACAGTCATATCGGCTATCCTGGATGATCCATTTGGCTACGGAAGGATAATAAGGGACGAGAATGGACTGGCAAGAATCGTTGAGCAGAAGGATGCAGATGAAGAGGAACAGAAGGTGTGCGAGGTCAATTCAGGAATGTATGTGTTCAACTGCAGTGCACTTCTTAAGGCCCTTGACATGATATCAAACGACAATGCCCAGGGAGAGTATTATCTTCCTGACACAATAGAGATAATAAAGAATATGGGAATGAGAGTTGACGCCGTTCCTATGGACAATGCCAATGAGATCCTCGGGGTAAATACTCTTGAGCAGTTAAAGGTTGCTGAGGATATCATGAAGGAAAGATAGAAGGGGAAATGCTGTAATGAAGATAATAGTTGGACTTGGAAATCCGGGGGCAAAGTACGCAGGTACAAGGCACAATGTGGGATTTTCGGTTATATTAAAGCTTGCAGACAAATATAATATAAGCCTTACGGAGAAGAAGCATAAGGCTGAATTCGGAAAGGGCATTATTGAAGGCGAGAAGGTCATACTTGCCATGCCTCAGACATATATGAATTTAAGTGGAGAGAGTGTCCGTGAGCTTATGGACTACTATAAGTGTGACTGCTCGGACATTATTGTAATATATGATGATATTGACCTGGCAGTGGGCAGGCTTCGTATAAGAGAGAAGGGCAGTGCCGGCGGACACAATGGAATGAAGAATATAATCCTGCACCTTGGAAGCCAGGAATTTACAAGGATAAGAGTTGGAGTTGGGCAGAAGCCTAAGAACATGGATCTGGCAGACTATGTGCTGTCAAGGTTCGGAAGTGACGAGCAGTCTGTCATGAATGAAGGATTTGACAGGGCGTGTGAGGCAGTGGCGGTGGCACTTGCAGAGGGAACACCGGCTGCCATGAACAGATTTAACGGTTAAGGAAATATATGAAAGCATTATCAGAGCCTTTGGAACAACTGAATAGTTTTATACAGGTGAAGGAATATCTGCAGGAGGGAAAAGGACCTGTTCACATATCCGGCACAGAGTGCAGTGACAGGGTATTTGTCATGAATGGCTGTGCAGAATCTGCAGATGTAAGACTTGTGGTGACCTATGATGAGGAACGTGCCAACAGATTGTATGAGGACTTTCGCTTTTATGAGAAAAATGTTCTCATATATCCTTCAAAGGACGTGCTGTTCTTCAGTGCAGATATACACGGAAACGCCATAGTACGAAGACGTATGGAGATCTTCAAGAGCCTTATTGAAGGAGAGAGATGTACCATAGTGCTTACTGTGGACGCTCTTCTTGACAAGATTCCTGAGCTTTCCTACATCAAGAGCAAGATCATTTCCCTTAAGGAGGGAGATAGCCTTGACGTGGATAAGTTCAAGAGCAGGCTTGTGGAGCTGGGCTACGAGAAGACAGAGACCGTTGAGGGTGTGGGGGAATTTGCCATAAGAGGCGGTATCATAGATATATTCCCTCTTACAGAGGAGACACCCTACAGAATAGATATGTGGGACGACGAGATAGATACCATCAGAAGCTTTGACGTGGAGAGCCAGCGTTCTATAGAGCGGGTGGAGTCGGTGAATATCTATCCTGCCACAGAGATGGTATTATCCAAGACCAGGATAAATAAGGGTATAAAGGCCATTGAGGCGGAGCTTAAGCCCTATGAGGAGAAGCTTCGCAAGAGTTTCAGGACTGAGGCTGCCCATCGTATAAAGAAAGAGGTGGATGCCCTTAAGGAGCAGCTTACAGAGTTCAATGGGGCTATAGGTGTGGATGGATTTGTAGATTATTTCTACAGCAAGACCATGTCCCTGCTTGACTGCATACCGGCAGATGCCTGCATACTCCTTGATGAGCCAAGGCGTATAAAGGAATGTGCAGACATGTATATGGGGAATTTCAACAGTGCCATGAAGAGCCGTTTAGAGGGAGGTTATATACTTCCGGGACAGCTGGAGCTTCTGTATCCCTATGAGAGCATTGCAGAGAAGTTCGCTGAAAGGAGGACGGTATTATTTTCAGCGCTTTATTACAAGGATGAGATAATACCTGAGGTGTTCCATGTTGAGATAGAGGCAAAGACTGTCATATCATACAAGAACAGCTTCGAGGCACTGGTTGCCGACATAGAAAGATGGAAAAGCAAGGATTACAGGATCATACTCATATCACCATCAGCCACCAGAGGACGAAGGCTTGCGGATAATCTTATGAACGTGCAGGTTTCATGCTTCTTCTCCGAGGACAAGAAGCGAGTTCTTAAGGACAGGGAAATGATGATAACCACAGGACGATTAAGAAGTGGTTTTGAGTTCCCGGACATGAAGCTTGCGGTCATAAGTGAGGGAGATATATTCACATCCCGCACAGCAGGTAAGAGCAAGAACAAAAAGAAGAGCCAGTACAGCGGTGAGGTTATAAAGAGCTACACCGACATAAGTGTTGGCGATTATGTGATACATGAAAAATACGGTATAGGAATATATCGAGGTATAGAGCAGGTTGAGGTAGACAATGTCTACAAGGACTATATAACCATTGAGTACGCTGCAGGAGGTAAGTTGTATGTACTGGCGTCCGAGGTTGACGAGATACAGAAGTACAGCGACAAAGAGGGACGGAGACCTAAGATAAATAAGCTTGGTGGCGGAGAATGGGATAAGACCAGAAAGCGTGTAAAGGGCCATGTGGCTGAGGTTGCCAAGGAGCTTGTTACACTGTATGCCAAGCGTCGTGACGGAAAGGGTCATGTGTATCCTGCTGATACAGTATGGCAGAAGGAATTTGAAGAGATGTTTCCTTACGAGGAGACAGAGGATCAGAAGAATGCCATAAATGACACCAAGAAGGATATGGAGAGCACCAAGATCATGGACAGACTTGTGTGCGGAGACGTGGGCTTCGGCAAGACTGAGGTTGCCATCAGAGCAGCATTTAAGGCGGTTTCCGACAGTAGGCAGGTGGCATATCTGGTGCCTACCACCATACTTGCGGAGCAACATTACAATACCTTTAAGGAGAGAATGAAGGATTTCCCTATAGAGATAAGGCTTCTGTGCAGGTTCTGCACTCCGAAGGAGGTAAGAGAGACCATAAAGGATCTTAAGGCAGGCAGAGTAGATATTGTTATCGGAACCCACAGGCTGCTGTCCAAGGACGTGGAGTTTAAGCAGCTTGGACTGCTGATCATAGATGAGGAACAGCGTTTTGGCGTTACCCACAAGGAAAAGATCAAGCAGATGAAGGTTAATGTGGATGTACTTACACTGACTGCAACTCCTATACCGAGAACTCTCCATATGAGCCTTATAGGTGTCAGGGATATGAGCATACTGGAGGAGCCGCCGGTGGACAGAAGGGCCATACAGACCTATGTGCTTGAATATGATCCGGAGCTTGTAAGGGAAGCCATAAGAAGAGAGCTGGCAAGAAAAGGCCAGGTATTCTATGTGTATAACCGGGTAAATAACATTGATGAGATCACCAGACAGGTGAGCGTGCTGGTGCCTGAGGCAGTGGTGGAGTATGCCCACGGACAGATGAGCGAGCGTGAGCTTGAGGATATAATGCTCAGGTTTATCAAGGGTGAGATAGATGTTCTGGTATCCACAACAATTATTGAAACGGGGCTTGACATTCCTAATGCAAATACTATGATAATCCATGACGCGGAGAATTATGGACTGTCCCAGTTGTATCAGCTCAGAGGAAGAGTTGGACGTTCCGACAGGGCGGCCTATGCCTTTCTCATGTATAAGAAGGATAAGCTCATAAAGGAGACTGCAGAAAAGCGACTTAAGGCAATAAGAGAGTTTACAGATCTGGGTTCAGGTATTAAAGTATCCATGAAGGATCTTGAGATCCGTGGAGCAGGCAACCTTCTGGGTGCCGACCAGTCGGGACATATGGAGGCTGTAGGATACGATCTTTACTGCAAGATGTTGAACGACGCCATCAAAAAGGAGCGTGGCGAAGAGGTGGAGGAGCACTTCGACACCACAGTCAAGCTTCCGTTCGACGCATTTATACCATCCACATATGTTAGAAATGAATTTATCAAGCTGGATCTCTATAAGCGTATATCCCAGATAATGGATGGCAGCGATTACGATGATCTTGTGGATGAGATGACGGACAGGTTCGGAGATCTTCCTAAGGAGGTTGTGAACCTTATGGATGTGTCCCTTCTTAAGAGCAGGGCAAATAAGGCGTATATAACCAGTATTGTTTTAAATAATGCAGAGCTGTCCTTTGGAATGTATAGGGATGCAAAGATAGATACCGACAAGATAGACCATATGTTAAACGGATATTTTGGCAAGATGAGATTTGTATTTGGTAAGACACCGGCATTTGTCCTTAAGGCAGGAATTCTCACGGAGAGTGAGATATGGCACCAGGTGGATCAGGTGGTGTCTGACATAGAAGGGCTTGTGACGACCTGAAAGGAGATAAAATGAAGAAGATCATTTGTTTAATATGCATATTGTGCATGGCTGTACTCTGTACCGCCTGCGGAAATGAAACAGTTGGTGAAGGGGGAAAGGAGATAGTGTTCCAGTTTAACGATGAGAACATCTATCTTGACGAGGTTTTCATCTATGCCATGACCACCAAGGAGGAGTACGAGCGGGAATATGGGGAGAATATCTGGGGAAAGACCATAGTTACAGATGATGGAATTGAGACAGACGTTGAAGAAATGGCGAAAAAGGAGGTAATCTCCAATATCGTTACAAATAAGGTGCTTATAGCCCACGCTGCTGATTACGGAATAAGTCTTTCCGTGGAGGAAGAGAATGAAGCGGATTCCAAGGCTGAAGAATTCTACCAGAATCTTACAGAAGATCAGCTGAGTGAAATGCGGTTCAATGATAGAGAAACAATTAAAAAGGTGTTAAAGGAAAATGCTCTGGCAGATAAGGTCTATGCCCATGTCATGAAGGATAATACCTCTGAGGTTTCGGATGAGCAGGCAAGGATGACCACATTCTACGATCTGTTCTTCGAGTGCTATTACGAGGATGAATTTGGTAATATTGTTCCTTACAGTGATGACCAGGTTGCCACACAGAAGGAAAATGCAGATTCAACATATAAGACTATTAAGGAGGATTCAAACCGTAACGGAGTGAACATCGCATTCTTCGCTTCAAACTATGATCTTAAATATGCCGGAAGTCATACCATGAGCAGTCAGGAGATAGAGGATACTTATGGTGAGGATGTGAAGAATACTCTGTATGATATGCAGAATGGTGATGTGAGCAAGGTTATAAAGCTTGATGACGGATATCATATATTCCAGATGACAGCATTAACCGACGAGGAGGCAACCGCCCAGAACAAGGATCAGATGAACCGCAAAGCAAATCAGGAGTATTTCGATAACATAGTAAGCAGCTGGATTGAGAAGCTTGATCCCGGTTATACCTATAGTAAGCGTGTAAATATGGACGTATACAACAAGATCTGGTTATATACTCTGTGAGCATGGGTGTACAACCAGATCGAGTTTAAAGATCAGGTTTAAAGATCGGGTTTGAATGATCTTATTTTCTTCCTGTTGAACCGAAGCCGCCTGCACCACGCTTGGTTTCCTCAAGCTCATCAACCACCTGGAACACGCCTGTGACATAAGGAGTGATGACCATCTGAGCGATACGCTCACCAGGTTCAACTGTGGCAGCAGAGAGGGAGTGGTTGTGGAGTGCCACCATGAATTCACCTCTGTAGTCAGAGTCTACAACGCCTACCTTATTTGCAGGGGCGAGACCCTTCTTTGAAGCGAGTCCGCTTCTGGCATATATGAGACCTGCATATCCCACAGGAATCTCCATTGCAAGTCCTGTGTGTATCATAACCGTTTCTCCCGGTTCGATGGTGACAGGTGCCTCAAGGCAGGCATACAGGTCTGCACCTGCTGCATACTCTGAGCCGTAGGTAGGGAGAATGGCATTTTCGTTAAGCTTCTTTACATTAATGTTGAATGTCATGGTAATGTCCTCTTTCGTTTCATTTTGTTTTATCTTGTTTTGATTAGCTGTGCCTTGTTTGTGGTTTATTTGTGGTTTAAAAGAAAGCTCCCTTTTCATCCCACAGCACAAGCTCGCCTGTGGCAAGAGATTTCTGTACATCTATGATCCTTTGGTTTCTTGAACCGCGGAATTTCAGGTTGAGATCCTTTTCTTCTTCAATGAACTCCCCATCTACCATTATATCGAAGTAGGAGAGCAGCTCCGGAGTGAATTCCCATTCCTTGCACATCTTAGGAAGGATATATTCAGTGAAGTCATATCCGGTGTAACACCAGATGGTCTTGTCTGGGTAAGCTTCCTTGAAGCGGCGTACCAGCGGCAGCAGTCCCAGCTGGTTCACATATTCCATAGGCTCGCCACCTAAAAGGGAGAGACCGGATATGTATGATGGCTTGCAAGCCTCTATAATAAAATCTATTTCCTTTTCCGTAAAGGGCTTTCCGTAGGAGAAATCCCAGGTTTCCTGATTGAAACAATTCTTGCAGTGGTGGGTACAGCCGGACACGAAGAGTGATACTCTTACACCTGTGCCGTTTGCCACATCATAGGATTTGATATCTGCATAATTCATATGGATTATTCCTTTCACTTTCGTAACTCCCGTTGGGGGAGCTGACATCAAAAAAGTTCCGTAAAATGAAGTATGGCCCGCTTGCCCTCTACGACATGCAGACCATACAAAATTGAAATTATTAATGCACAAAATTAAAAATACGAAATTTAATCTGTTCACAACTAATAATATATCTTATATATGTAAAATATGCAAGATGTTTTTTGAAATGTTTATTAAAAACTAATTTTACAGGTGGAGTACTCTGGCTCCAAGCTCCTTAGTCTTTCCTACATTCCAGAAGTTCTCTCCAAGGTATCCGCAGGTTCTTCTGGTTACATTCATCTTGGCATGATCCTTGTTGCCGCACTGTGGACATTCCCACTCGCCTTCATTGTTTATGATTATCTCGCCGTCGTATCCGCATACATGGCAGTAGTCAGACTTTGTGTTGAACTCTGCATACTGGATATTATCGTAGATATATCTTACAACCTCAGCAAGGGCGTCAAGGTTATTTCTCATATTTGGAATTTCTACATATGAGATAGCACCACCGCTTGATATATTCTGGAACTGGCTTTCAAATCTGAACTTGCTGAAAGCGTCAATCTTCTCACGAACATCAACATGGTATGAATTGGTGTAGTAACCCTTGTCTGTAACATCCTTGATAGTGCCGAAACGCTCCTTGTCGATACGTGCGAATCTGTAGCAGAGGCTCTCTGCCGGTGTTCCGTATAAGCCGAAGCCAAGACCGGTATCTGCCTTCCATTTGTCGCAGGCTGCACGAAGATGTTTCATGACCTTAAGGGCAAATTCCTCACCCTTAGGATCTGTATGGCTTACACCTGTCATGAGCTTAGTCATCTCATATACGCCTATATATCCAAGAGATATGGTTGAATATCCGTTGTGTAAGAGTGGATCGATGACCTCACCCTTCTTAAGTCTTGCGATAGCACCATACTGCCAGTGGACAGGGCTTACATCTGAGGTTACACCCTCAAGGGCTCTGTGACGGCACATAAGTGCATCGTAGCAGAGCTGAAGTCTCTCGTCCAACAGGCTCCAGAACTTATCCTCATTGCCCTTTGAAAGGATGGCAATCTGAGGGAGGTTAAGGGATACAACACCCTGATTGAAACGTCCTTCCCACTTGTAATTACCATTTTCATCCTTCCATGGAGATAAGAATGAACGGCAACCCATACATGAGAATACATTTCCCTCGTAGTTCTCACGCATTTTCTTTGCTGAGATATAGTCAGGATACATTCTCTTGGCTGAACACTTGATGGCAAGCTTGGTGAGATAGTCGTATTTGCCGCCCTTTAAGCAGTTATGCTCGTCAAGAACATAGATAAGCTTAGGGAAAGCAGGTGTTACATACACACCAACCTCATTCTTTATTCCTTCGATACGCTGACGAAGGATCTCCTCTATTATCATGGCATTTTCTTCTACGTACTCATCATTCTCATCGAGGTTAAGGAAGAGAGTGACAAAAGGAGACTGACCGTTTGTGGTCATAAGGGTATTTATCTGATACTGGATAGTCTGTACGCCTGAACGGAGCTCATCATTTACACGCTCACGTACAAGAGTGTCTATGGTTTCCTGATCGATAGTGTCGCCAACGGCAGCGGAAATCTTCTTCTGGTACTTGTCGTGACTCTTTCTGAGGTATTTGCCCAGATGTCTGATGTCCACGCTCTGTCCGCCATACTGGCTTGAAGCAACAGACGCAATGATCTGTGTAACTATGGTACATGCAACCTGGAAGCTCTTAGGGCTCTCGATAAGCTTGCCGTTCATAACTGTTCCATTGTCCAACATGTCGCCTATGTTTATAAGGCAGCAGTTAAATATAGGCTGGAGGAAATAATCCGCATCATGGAAGTGGATAGCACCCTCCTCATGAGCCTTTGATATCTTCTCAGGAAGAAGCATTCTCTTGGTAAGATCCTTTGAAACCTCGCCGGCAATAAGGTCACGCTGTGTTGAGGCAACAGTTGCGTTCTTATTGGAATTCTCCTCCATTACATCCTTATTTCTGTTCTGGATGAGGCTTAAGATAGAGTCATCAGTGGTGTTTGCTTTTCTGATGAGCTCACGGCTGTAACGGTAGATTATGTAGGTCTTGGCAAGGACAAATTTGCCGTCTTCCATAAGCTTCTGCTCGATGATATCCTGGATATCCTCAACCAACATTCTCTTTCTGTGCTTGGCCTCTATTCCTTCTACAATTTCTTCAATTTTCTCGTCGCTGATCTTCTCACACGGCTCAACCTCTGCGTTGGCCTTGCGGATAGCAACCATAATCTTGTTACGGTCGTATGTGACCGCTCTGCCATCTCTCTTGATTACCTGCATGGTCGTTTTCTCCCCTTGGTTTTAACAAATAATGCCTGTTTTGCGCAAAAAAATAGCGATTTTCAAAATTTTGTGTCTCAAAAATCGTTATTAAGTCCCAGCGGTCAGAGTGTATCTCTCTGCCGTACAAGTTTGGATTATAGCACCTGAAAAATTATTTGTCTATATAGAATCACACAAAATATTGAAAAGATAAATTATGTAAACACAATATGTGGTATTAGTTTAGAATATGTGATGAATGAAAAAATAAACAAAGTTCCTTGTCAAATATGCAGAAAATCACAAATGAGCCCCTGCAAATGTGGAAAAAGTATGAATTTATGGTGTAATCACTATACTTTTAATTTGAAATGTGATATAAACCTAAAATAGGTGAAGGCATACCATGTTGTGCCGGATACAGGTTTGATAAGCTTTATATAATGAAAGAAGAGGTATATTGATAATGAGAAAATTTAAGAGAACATTTGCAGTAGCTCTTGCTCTTGCAATGTCAGTTTCAATGTTTTCAGGCTGTGGAGATAAGAAGAACGGCGGTACGATCTCTGATGCAACAGCAACAGACGCCCAGTCAGATTCTACAGAGGAGACAACATTAGCAACAGATAATATGGATCTTGACGAGTATATTTCATACTATGCAGAGAACGTAACTCTCGGAGATTACAAGAATATCGAGTACAGCTACGAGGTTGCTGCAGTAAGTGATTCAGATATCCAGAGCAGTGTGGATTCGTTCTTAAGCGAGAACGCTACATATGACGAGGACAAGGAAAGTGAAGCGAAGACAGGCGACACTGTGAATATTGACTTTACAGGAAAGATCGATGGCGTTGAGTTCGACGGCGGATCAGGAACAAATTATGATCTTGTTCTTGGAAGCGGTTCATTTATAGACGATTTCGAGGACCAGATAGTGGGACATAAGGCAGGAGATACCTTCGATGTGGCGGTTACATTCCCTGACGACTACGGAAACGATGACTTAAACGGTAAGGATGCTGTATTTACAACAACTCTTAACTATATAAAGCTTACCCACACCCCTGAGCTTACAGACGAGCTTGTTGCGGAGAATACTGATTTCAGCAATGTAGCCGATTACAAGCAGGATCTTAAGAACAATCTGTACAACAGCAACAAGGAGAACGCACTTGCTGCAGTACAGAACAAGGTTATGACAACAGCCATTGATAACTCAACCATAGAGAATATTCCTGAGGATGAGGTTGCCCAGACTGCAAATGATATTATCGCAAAGCTTAAGCAGACGGCTTCAAGCTACAATATCGAATTTACAGATTACATCAATTATGCATACGGCTATGATGACGAGGAGAAGTTCAATGAGTATGTAACAACCGTATGTCAGGAGACTGTTAAGGAGAAGATGGTTGTATGTGCAGTTGCAAAGGCTGAGAATATCACAGTTACTGACGCTGATGTGGACGCGTATGTAAACAAGATGGCTGAAGACTACAGCACAGATGCAAGTACAGTAAAAAGCACATATAAGGAAGCTGACCTCAGATACTATACTCTTGCAGAGAAGGTTATGAATTTCCTTATTGAGAACGGTAAGAATACATCAAACGATATCAATCCTCTTGATGATGAGACAGAGGCCCCTGCTGTAGATGAGACTACAGAGGCTGACACAGCCGAGGACGCTGCTTCTACAGAGGAAACAGAGACAACAACAGAGGAATAAAAAGTATGAAGAAGAGGATTATAGCTGTTACACTTACATGTGTTCTTGGTCTTTCAATGCTTGCAGGCTGCGGAAAGACAGTAAGTGACTATGACAGATACAGTGCATGTGCCACTATAGGAAGCTATGAGGGACTTGAGTATGTTCCTGCTTCAAGAGAGTTAGCTGATGATGCGGTGCAGAATAAGATAGATCAGTTCTGTAACCAGAATTCAGTGAAGTCTGAGGATAAGGAAAGTGCCATTAAGAGCGGTGACGTGGTGAATATCAATTATGTCAAGACTGTTGACGGAGAAGAAGTCAGCAGTGAAACATCTGATGACGGATACGAGCTCACAATAGGAAATAATGTACTTGGAGATGGTTTTGACGATCAGCTTGTGGGTGTTAAGCCGGGAGAGAGTAAGACAGTAACCGTTACGTATGCCGAGGACAATGCAGATACAACCCTTGCAGGTAAGACAGCAGAGTTTAAAGTGGATGTTAATTATATTTCAGTTACAACAATACCTGAGTACACAAATGAACTGGTAAATAAGGCAACAGACGGTGAGTATACAACTACAGAGGCGTACACACAGTACCTTACAGAACAGGCTACAGATGAGAAGAACAGAGAGGCAGACAATGCTGACAGATCTTCAGTGCTTAAGGAATTGATAGCCAATACAACATTTACCAAGTATCCTGAGGACGAGGTTAAGTCATATATGAACTCTATTGTGTCAAACCTCGAGAGTACTGCAAGCCAGTACGGAATAGGTATTGAGACATACGCAGGATATATGGGATACAACAACGAGGCTGATTTCCTTGATTACCTTTATACATCTGTTGAGAATGTAATGCAGGAGAAGATAGTTGTTACCATTATTGCAGAAAAGGAAGGTCTTAATGCTACAGATGATGATCTTGCAGCATACAAGCAGAGCCTTGCAGATGATTACAGTGTAGAGGTTTCTGATATAGAAACATATTATTCAGACAGCGATCTCAGATTTTATACAACAGAAAAGAAGGTCCTTGACTATCTTGTAAGCAAAGGTAAGCAGGTGGAGAGTACCGAGGAGAGTTCAGAGACTGCAACCGAGACCGGGGATACAGATGAAGCAACATCGGAGACCGAGACCGCATCAGAGACTGAGGCTGCATCAGAGGCAGATACTGTTCAGTAGATTTTGACAGAGATATTGATTGATATATGATTGCAGTCGGCAGTGGGACTAAAAAGACAAAACCATTGTATAAAAAATCACAAAATATAGGTTGAAATGGGAAAAGGCATATGATATAATTCATAAGGCTTGTAGCACACGCTATGGCTTTTGTATCATAAACGCAGTTGTGGCGGAATTGGCATACGCGCATGATTCAGGTTCATGTCCACTTACGTGGGTGTGGGTTCAAGTCCCATCAACTGCATAGAGGATGTAAATAACTACATCCTCTTTTCTTTTAAGTAAGGTAAAGAATTTTTAGGAGGTTATTTTTCATGGCTGAGAAAAAGACAATAGTTACTTATAAAGGTCTCAAGGATATTGAGGGAGAATTACAGGATTTAAAAGTAAACAAACGTAGAGAGATCGCTGCAAAGATCAAGGAAGCCAGAGAACAGGGTGACCTTTCTGAGAATGCTGAGTATGATGCAGCTAAGGACGAGCAGAGAGATATAGAGAATAGGATTGAACAGTTAGAGGCAATTCTTAAGAATGTTGAAGTCGTTGACGAGGACGAGGTTGACACAGATACAGTTGGTATCGGATGTACAGTCAAGGTATTTGATTACGAATTCGATGAGGAGATCGTATATGATATTGTTGGCTCAACCCAGGCAGATATCATGAAGAACAAGATTTCCGACGAGTCACCTGTAGGAATGGCATTAAAAGGTGCCAAGGTTGGTAGTGAAGTGACAGTTGAAGCTCCTGACGGAGAGTTCAAGTACAGAGTATTGGAGATTAAGAGACAGGAGATGTAGTACATATCTATTTGCAATGAATATGTGTGATATTGACGTGTCATCAGATATATAAAGATATTTTTGAATTTTGATTATTAGATTTTAAGGTGAAGAAATGGCAGGACAGAATAACAACAATCAGGAAAAGGCACAGGATTTAAATCAGCTCAGAAAGGTTCGTAGAGAGAAGCTCGCTAACCTTCAGGCTGAGGGAAAGAATCCATTTGCCATTACAAAGTATGATGTAGATACACATGCAAATGACTGTAAGGAAAAGTATGACGAGTACGAAGGAAAGGATGTAAGCATTGCAGGCCGTCTCATGGCGAAGCGTGTAATGGGTAAGGCTTCCTTCTGTAACGTACAGGATATATCAGGAAACATCCAGTGCTATGTTGCAAGGGATGAGATCGGTGAGGAGCCATATGCAGGCTTCAAGAAAATGGATATCGGTGATATCGTTGGAATAAAGGGCTTTGTGTTCACCACAAAGATGGGAGAGATCTCTATTCATGTTAAGGAGATCACACTTCTCTCAAAGAGTCTCCAGATCCTTCCGGAGAAGTTCCATGGTCTTACAGACACAGATATGAGATACAGACAGAGATATGTTGATCTTATTATGAACGAGGAGTCCAAGAAGACATTCATTACCCGTTCAAGGATCATAAGCGAGATCAGAAGATGGTTAGACGGACAGGGCTTCCTTGAGGTTGAGACACCTATGCTTGTGTCAAATGCCGGCGGTGCTGCTGCAAGACCATTTGAGACCCACTACAATGCTCTTGATGAGGACGTTAAGCTTCGTATTTCCCTTGAGTTATACCTTAAGAGACTTATCGTAGGCGGACTTGAGAAGGTATACGAGATCGGTCGTGTATTCAGAAACGAAGGCGTAGATACAAGACACAATCCTGAGTTCACACTTATGGAGCTCTATCAGGCATATACTGACTACTACGGAATGATGAATCTTACAGAGAATCTCTTCCGTCATCTTGCAGAGACAGTATGCGGAAGCAGCAAGATCACATACAACGGTATCGAGCTTGACTTCGGCAAGCCATTTGAGAGAATTACAATGAATGACTGTATCAAGAAGTATACAGGCATTGATTTTGATACAGTTAAGAGCGATGAGGAAGCTAAGAAGCTGGCAGACGAGCACCATGTAGAGTATGAGGATCGTCATACAAAGGGCGATATCATCAACCTTTTCTTCGAGGAATTCTGTGAGGAGAAGCTGGTACAGCCTACGTTTGTTATGGATCATCCGCTTGCTATCTCACCACTTACCAAGAAGAAGCCTGAGGATCCTGAGAAGGTTGAACGTTTCGAGCTTTTCATCAATACATGGGAGATGTGTAACGCATACTCCGAGCTTAATGATCCTATTGATCAGAGAGAGCGTTTCGCAGCCCAGGATGCAGCATTTGCAGCAGGTGATGAGGAAGCAAACCACACAGACGAGGATTTCTTAAATGCTCTTGAGGTTGGTATGCCACCTACAGGCGGTATCGGATACGGTATCGACAGACTGGTGATGCTCCTTACAGACAGTGCAGCGATCCGTGATGTACTGCTCTTCCCGACAATGAAGTCCTTAGATGGTGTAAATAAGAAAAATGATGTAAATAATA
>ERZ809207.70-NODE-70-length-85845-cov-11.308369_pt1 | contig 85845 bp, 73 predicted proteins | sample MGYA00520515_ERZ809207 | MGnify/ENA primary metagenome ERZ809207 (study PRJEB31570, sample SAMEA3213009) | Homo sapiens | biome: human-gut; feature: human gut; material: fecal | place: Sweden | collected 2011 ... | reverse complement strand
TTCTGACGGATAATCCATTGAATGATTCGCTGATTGAAGAAATCAAAAGCATTCCGGGAGTGACAGATGTCATGACGAGAGAGATTGTCTCTGTAAATCTGAACGGAACAAGATTTCCGGCTGCTATTGTGAGTAAAAATGATTTTGATTTTATGCGCCAAGACGGGGATATTGGCTCTATGGACTATGATCAGGCGGTAAAGAATGGTGAAATTTTCTTTGGTTGGTCGATGTGGATGGAACAAGATGGATATGCTCCGGGTGAATCCATTGCATTTGACTTTGAGAATGGAAGTGGAACCTATACCTATCAGGGAAAGATTGCAGGATCTTTTGTAAGTGCGGACACTTATCTTGTCATTCCGGAAGGTGTATATCGTTCCATGAATCCGAGAGGAACAGCCTATGGCTATCTGTGGGTGGACTGTGATAAAAAAGATGTGACATCTGTGGAACAGAGTCTGAATACTTTGATTTCTAATACTTCGCATATAAAAATGGATACCTATCATGCACAGTTACAATATGCAGAATTAGCAGCCCGCATGATGAAGCTCGGCTGTTATCTGTTTATAGCGGTTGTAGGACTCATCGGTTTTATGAATATGGCAAACACCATGATCATGAATATTACGACAAAAAAGCAGGAATATGGTGTATTACAGGCTGTGGGTATGACAAATAAACAATTAAATTTATGCCTGCAGTTACAGGGACTGATTTTTACGGTTGGTACCATATGCGTAGCTTTGATCATTGGTCTGCCGCTCGGCTATGCACTTTTTTCCTATGCAAAACATAATGGAATATTTGGAATGAATATCTATCATGTTCCAATCGTACCAATTTTTATTATGATTTTTTTGGTCGGTCTGTTGCAGATTGTACTTTCCTGCGTTTTAAGCAGTAATCTGAAAAAGGAAACGCTGGTAGAAAGAATAAGGTATCAGGGATAGCAAGTAATATGTAATGAACTAGGTCTTAACGAAGAGGAGAAGAAATAGATAACTTCCGATTTATCGGGCTGACGAGATACAGAAAACAGAATAAGAATAATCAACAGGCAGGTGGTCTTGTAATGAGACTGCCTGCCAACTTTTATGCCTGCAAGTGCCATTGCTCAAGGGATGTTCAAATGACCCCTCCTTTGAACAACACCCACTGGTATGAATATGGTTAAATTGTATCAAGTTCAGTGTTCCAACGAGTACTTGATTTTGTGACATTAGTTGTGATCAAATTTTTCCCTAAGCTGTACCTTGTCCTTGGCATACCTGCGTCGCTCCTCATCAATATCCGCATAGTGCTTCTTGGTGGTGTTTACATCACTGTGTCCCAACACATCTGCCACAAGATATATGTCCCCGGTTTCCTTATATAATTCAGTGCCATAAGTACTCCTTAATTTATGAGGTGTAATATGTTTCATAGGGGTTACACCTGCTGAATACTTTTTCACAAGATTTTCAACGGATCTTACGGATATACGCCTTAACTGGCTTGAAAGGAAAAATGCATTTTCATGGCCGGAAAGGGCAGTAATATGCTTTCTTTCATCAAGATAATCAAGCAAAGCTTCAGCAACTTCATCACTGAAATAAACAAATGACTCATAGCCACCTTTTCTGACAATTTTTATACGGCTGTTATTGAAGTCTATGTCATTTATATCAATTCCAACGCACTCAGACACACGGATCCCGGTACCAAGCATAAGAGTAAGCAGGGCGAGATCCCTTTTCTGGGTCTTTTTATGATATAATTGCTGCCTTTCAGATAATTTATTTCCATATTCAACCGCATCCAGAAATTCAGCGACTTCGTTGGTATCCATACGGATTATGGCCTTTTTATGTATCTTAGGCATATCAACCTTTTCAGCTGGATTTGCCGTTACCTTGTCATTCTTATACAAATACGCATAAAATGTCCTTAAGGCTGATAATTTCCTTTTAATGGCACGTTCGCCGTTTGTGTATACACGTCCGTTTTTCTTATAATATTTCAAATATTCCAGGTATTCCTCAATGTCCTCAGCCTGGAGATTAGACAGGTCCTCAAGGGATATTTCGCTTAAACCACGATCCTTAAAATAAGGATTAGAAGTGACCAGAAACTCATAAAAGGATTTCAGATCACGGCAATAGCCCACACGGGTTCTTGAAGCCGTAGTAGGTTCGATACCTCTGATAAATATTTTAACGTATGGTGGCAGCTCAGCAAGTATCTGCCGTATGAGCAAAATATTGTTGTCATTTACCTGGTCGCTGTATGATCTGGCCATTGTTTATACCTCCAAAATAATTATTCTATAATCTATATCATACATCAATATTATAAATTATGATCTGACTTTTGTAATGTAATTTATCTGCTTAAACAATTATAAATTGATTGTTTTGTAATTGCAGGTGGCTTTTTCTATTTTTGACAAATCCTTTATTTTCAAGGCTTTCAGCCACTTTCGGGGCTTGAAAATACCATTTACTCATATAGTATCAGCTCTGTCCACAGTTTGCAACATATTTTTTCGTAAAACCTGAGTTTTGCGAATAGATGTGTTGAAGCAATAAATATAACAAATCACTATCAACACTTTCCACATCCACTACTGTTTCGGATTTCATAATCAAATTGTTAGGGACATCTGATGAATATTGTTATTTATGTTGAGATTGTTTGTATAAATTTTGCAAAGAAAAATGCATAAATCACCGGGTATACATGAATATACGGGATCTATGCATTTTTTATTGCTTTATAACTATATGAGCCTTTGAAGAATTATTTAAAACCATATTATATTTATGTTTTTATTATTTGGACTACATTAATTATTTATTTTTCCTGCCTGCACATAGTTTTATATAGGGTTTGTTTGCTGCCTTGGATTTGTCACAGGTATAGATTATTATTGAGTCTGTTGTTTCAGATGTGTTCCTGTCAATGCTCATTTCCTGAGTTTTAGTTATGGACTCAACATAATATGTATGATATTCTCCGGATTTGTAAATAAGAATTTCATCCCCATAACTTAGGGAATTAAGTCGGTTTAAAGAATATCCGAAGGTTCTTGACTGGTGTCCGAATATGTAATAATTTCCGTTACCATATTCATTTTTACTATATCCGGTTATGAGAAAAAATCTGTCCAAGTACTCAGATCTTTTTGAACCATTAAATACAGGCATTTCAAGATCTATCTTTTTTATCATAAGAATTGAGTCGATATCTTCTGTATTTATGCCGGTATGATCAGTACCACCTGTTCCATTTTCATCGGATAATGAAGTACCTGGAGAATTACCCATATTATATACATAAGCACCGGCAGCATTACCTGCACAAATATCATTACCAATACCGGTATTATCATCCACTGTGGTTCTACTACTGCCCTCTTTCAGGTCTCTCCCACCGAAGTTTACACTATTAGGGCTATTTTTTTCTGTATCTTTATCACATTCTGACATATACATATCGCATAGTTCACTGTTTAGATCATTGTATCTTTTTATCCTGATCAAATTATAGATTGTCACTGCTCCTATGATAAGAAATATCGTTCCTATTATAAAACATGCAACGTGCAGATGGTTTTCAGCATTATTTTTCTTCATTTTTTCTGACCACATTTTTCTTTCTGCTTATGACGAACACATAGAGCATAAACATAATTATGATAAATATTGAACCGAGACTTGCCGCAATATACCAGATCTCATTTACACCAAGCTTAACCTTCCTGTCATTCTTCATATTGTAATAGGCGGTTGTATTGTCGTTATCGATGGTGAACTCCTGTCTGGTTTCATCTTTTATATAACCTTCCGGAGATTTTGTCTCCACCATATAATAGTCTCCATTAGGAATATTTGCCTCGGCATATCCTTTATCATCCGTTATCAGTGTAAGAACCTTCTTGTCATTTTCCTTGTTATATACGGTAAATTCCGCACCTTTAAGATAAGTATCCCCCTGAGCGTCAAGCTTGTTTATACATAATTTACCGCCGGAGCTGTAATTCATGATATCATTGCCATTATTCAGTACAAAAATTCCATCTGAGTTTCCATCATAGTTGACCTGATATTTATATGTATCAAGGACATAGCCATCCAATGTCTTGACTTCTTTCACATAATAACTGCCCACTGGAAGTTTTCCTGAATATATTCCCTTTCCTTTATCATCCGTGGTTATGAAACCAAGGCATGACTCTTTAGGGATTTCTTTGCCTGAGATATTTATTTCATTTTCATTACACACTGCAAATACTGCACCCTTTAATGGCATCTTATCCCCGGATTCGCCAATTATCTTCTTTTCAAGACTTATATTTATGGTTCTGTACTCATTGTATATATCCGCTGTCTGGCTTAAATCTACACACTCTTCATATAATGAGACAGATATTTCCCTGTCATTTGCAATATATCCATCAGGAGCAGCCAATTCCTTTATATAGTACTCGCCGTATGGCAGATAGTCGCTGGTGCATGTGCCATCGTCTCCGCTGGTTATCTCGCATATTTTATTATGTTCACTGTCAAAAATACCAAATAACGCACCACCTAAAGGTAATTTTGATGTTATAAGCCTGTAATATTCACCCTCATTTCCTTTTTCTTTTTTGAAATCTGTAAATAAATCTCCGGTTTTATTAAGTGTTATCCTTCCACATCTAACATCCACCATATTTACTATAATGCTACCATCTGAATATTCAATTTGTCCGGAAGTGATTGTTTCCTGTGTCTTATCATTTCCTATATTTATTACTATATCCTCACTTTTCATGTAACCATCCGGTGCTTTTATCTCTTTTAGTATATATGTTCCCTCAGGAAGTCCGGTTATTTCCGTTTTCTCTGTACCGGTAATTATCTCCAGGTGATCATCTTTCAGACTAACATTACTAAGTTCTTCATAGTTAGTATACATAAATATTTTATGGTTAACATCATTGGTATTTTCAGAATCTTTTATATTATCATCATTTTTTGTATTATCATCCCCTTTTACATTATCGGCATCTTTTATATCCTCACTATTGCCCGCATACGGATATAATCCCAGCACTGCATTTTCCACCGGCTCACCTGCATCATCAATCTTTCTGATATCCAATTTGTACCTGACATTGTAAATATGTATCTCGGGCTCAGCTCCATTTTGCTCAACCACCCCATCCCCGGGACTCACTTCATCTCCTGTGAGATCAACTGATCCAGTGCTCACCTCGTCCACGTAATCTTCCTTATCTTGATCATATATGCCGATTTCCGTTTTTCCATCAACTACTCTCACACGGATAAGCATCTTCTCTTCAAGCAGGGCGTACCCCTCCGGGGCTTCCAGTTCCTCAAGATAATATACTCCCGGCTCCATATTGCCGTTTATATTGATATAACCCTTTTCATCAGTGGAGAAATAATCAAAACCTGTAGCACTGTCTGTAACAGCTTCTTCCGTCTCCTTGTTTATCAACCTTATCCTGCAGGAATTGGCTTCTATAGGTATTAATGTATCTCCATCATATTTAACAATATTGAATCTTACCTTAAGTTTCTCATCATTAAGACTTAGCTTATATTCGTATTGTCCTTCCTCGCATGCCTCCGGAAAGCTTATATTTACAGGTTCTATTGCTTTAATATAATCGAAGCCGCTGCTGTTTAACGGTACATCATATTCCACAAGAACATAATTGCCGTAAGGGATTATAATATCAGTCTCCAGATGCCCTTTTTCATCTGTATAAATTATAGTCTCCTTCCCTTTAAGAACTACGGCAGCGTCAAGAAATCTGTCCCAGTCCTCCTTAGCAAATGCCCCATAGTCAGGACATTCATCTTCATTTACCGGTATACCACTCTTTTTATTCCCGTTTTCATTATTTTCAGGGGCTATATTTTCAGGCTCTGAATCTGCCTTTATATACGCCTCAATCTTGTCCCTGTCAAATAGCATAAATCCTGCATCCGCCAAAGGCAATTTCTCACCATTTGCTCCATCAACAGTCTTGTCCAGAGATATCTTATATTTCTTAGCCTCATCATATACATCTACCTGGTTGTCTGATTCATTTACCTCAGTAACTACTACGCCATAATCCGCCGCATTTTCCACAGTAATATCAGAGACTATATTTCCCTGTTCATCGTACTCCAGTGGCTTTATGGCACTATCAGAGGCATTGTAAAGTCCTTCCGGGGCAGTTTCTTCTACTATGTAATATTTTCCCGGTGATATGCCCGTAAGTTCGGCGTAGCCCATTTCATTTGTCTCAGGAAATGTTGACACATAGGCACGTTCCTTTATATTGCCGGTTCCGGTCTTGATATCTGTTGCTGCATAGAGCTTGTACACAGCTCCCTCCACATTATCGTACTCAATATAGGTATCTGCCACATGCTTGCTAAGTCCAAGACCTCCGGATCTCTTTATATCACTGGTCTTTCTTGTGTCTATCTTCAGGGCATTTTTCACGCTGCTCCCACCGGCAGTTATGACCACCTTTATCATGTCAGGATTAAGATAGTATCCTGCTGGAGCCTGGGTCTCCTTAAGGTAATAAGTACCTGTCCTTAATATACCTGAGTATACATATCCGTCGTTTCCTGCAAATACACTTCCGCTTCCATAGGTTTTCTTTGACTCCCAATATCTGTCATGGACCTGCCTGCTTACAAACATTCTCACATTATTACCGTACACATCCTTCGCCATCTCCCTGCAGTTGCTGTCATTGTATAATATATAGCAGCCGCTGGTCCTGTAATCACTTCCTGCATCGTTTACAGGCTGTCCATTTTCGGAATCTGTCTTTTTAATGCCAAACCTTCCCACATCTGAATACTGGTCTTCCACTTTTATACTGCCGGTATCCTGAAACAGCTTGTAAACTGTCTCATTAATCTTATATCCCTTTGGAGCCTTTATTTCCTTCATATACAAGCAAGCTCCGTCTGAAAGTAAGTCTATATAAAACTGTCCCTCAGAATCGGTCACATACTTTTTGAGAAGTGATCTATTGCTGCAATCGTTCTCTGAATATACACCAAACTCAGCTCCCGGAAGCTTAACATCCATTACAGCCTTTCCGTAAAGTCCACATTTATTTACTTTGATATGATATACTTTTTCCTTATAATTTCCGGTAATAAGTCTCTGGTTTTTCTCGTTGGGATTTTTCCAGTAGTAAACCGAACAGCTATTTCCGGAATTAGCTGCAGTAACTATCTCTCCTATGTATTTCTTCACAGCCTGTCCGTCAAGCATAGTATCATTCCCCAGTATATCTACAGCAGCCTTATAATAATTGTTATAATACTCGGCATATTCCCTGGTATGGATATCCTTCGGTGTCTTAACTCCACTGCTGTATACCCAGAAAAATAAAGACGCTGCCGCATAGGCGTTGTCATTTCTGTTGTTAAAATACCAGTAGTAAACTTTTCCATACACATAATTTCCTGCGTCCTTCTTATAACAGGAATATTTGTCCCCGGCCCGTGCACGCATACCGATATCTATGCAAAAAGCCTCTGTGTTCCCTGTCTCTGACTTCATGATAAGCTTATTGATCCTTCCATGATAATTGCAGCCAATGGCAGACATGCTATCCTTAAGACTCTCTGAAGATATTGGCACTACCTCTGATATAATGGATGTTCTGCTTGTATCTGATATACTATTTATCCCTAACGCGTCACTGCCTGTGGCTACAACTGGGCTCTCAGAAATATACCTTATATCCGGCGCCATGCCACTGTAGATATCCATAACTTGATCCGCCTTGGCATATCTTACTGACAATTCAGACATAATATCTTCCATGGTATTACCACCGGCTTTATATGCCTTTAAGTCCTCCAGGGAAAGTCCATAATATATGCTTCCCCAGAAGAAATGATCAAGATCACCACCATTATCACCATACCGGATTATCTCCTCCAGTGACTCACCATCGTACTCACGCATATCTTTGTCATCATCTTCTCGCACATCTTCGCCGTCGTATGCCGGCTTATCTTCACTGATATATTCTGTTTTATCTTCATCGTCTTTGGCTTGTTCATTACCGAAAGATACCTGTTCCTCCTCTGTTTCAGCCTCCACCGTAAGGCTCACAGGAATATATAATGTAATAATGGAAATACATACGATCAGGGAGATCAATGCTCTTAATAGTTTGGATTTTTTTAATGAACCTGTTTTTAATGAACTGGTTGAATGTTCTTTCATATTACGTTCCTCCATATTTTGAACATCAGCCCATTTAAAATTTAATAAAGGGCTGACACTTAATGTCAAGTTCTCAGATAAAACCTGACACAATCACTTGAAATATGGATGAAAACCTGTAATCTGTTCAGTTGTATGAAACCAGCGACCGCCGTCGCCAGCTATAAAGAATGTTGTGAAGCCTATTGTATACTATTTTGATTTGACATATGTTACACAAGTATAAAAAATCAGTAAAATAAATTATCTATCATGTAAAAAAAGAGCCCCAACACCGCTCCCATAAAAATGGCAGCTGATGTTGCGACTCATATATTAATGTGCTTATGCTTCTTAATAATTCCTAATCTCGTAATAAGGTATTACAATGCTTGTTCCGCTTACAATATCTGATGAAGTAAGACCGTTAATGCTCATAACCTCATCTATGTACTGGTTCACTGAGCTGTACTCTTCTGTCATATGATCCTCTGCGATACTCCAGAGGCTGTCGCCTGACTGTATTGTGTAGCAGGTAAAATACTTCTCGCTGGCGTTTCCTGCCTTTGATCTGCTCTTGGTACTTCCTGCAAAGAATATTATTCCAAATGCAAGTGCAAGAACAGCAACTGAAAATACTGTAACCTTTCTTATTCTTGCTCTGCGTCTCTTCATTACTCTGTCATGATATCTATGTCCTGTTGCCTTTTTTGTTCTGTTCATATCTGCCATAATCGTCCCTCCGCTTTAGTGTACTGTGATAATTTCAATACCTATATAAGATCAACTCTTTAAATGTGTTCGCGAACATTTGTTTGTTTTCATGTTATGATTATATAACCCGAACATTCGTTTGTCAATATTTTTTCAAACGTTTGTTCTTTTTTCTTTGCATTAATAGAACACATGTGCTATACTTGTTCATATAAGGATGAATTATCCACCACGAGGAGGAATACATATGGGCACAGGAAAGCTTACAGACAAGCAGACAGAGATTTTGGAATTTATAAGAGAAAAGATACTGGCGAACGGATATCCACCATCAGTAAGAGAGATATGTCAGGCAGTGGGTCTTAGATCTACATCTTCAGTCCACTCCCATTTATCACAGCTTGAGGAGAAGGGATACATAAGACGTGACCCTACCAAGCCAAGAGCCATTGATATAATTGACGAGGAATTTGCTCTCACAAGAAGAGAGCTTGTGAACGTACCAATAGTAGGAACAGTTGCAGCAGGTGAGCCTATACTTGCAACAGAGAATATTACAGATTACTTTCCTATTCCGCCTGAATTTCTCCATAATACCAATAAACAGACCTTTATACTCAAGGTAAAAGGTGAAAGTATGATAAACATAGGAATAAACAACGGAGATCTGGTTATTGTTGAGCAGTGTAACACAGCGTCAAATGGTGATCTTGTGGTGGCTCTTGTGGATGACTCCGCTACTGTTAAAACCTTCTACAGAGAGAATGGTTATATCAGACTCCAGCCTGAGAACGACGCAATGGATCCTATCATCGTGGAATCCTGCGATATCCTTGGAAAGGTCATCGGGCTGTTCCGTTCATACCGATAATAACCACAGCGATAAAACACGCTTTGCGAGTTTTATCCGCTGATTAGCAGTCGTCAAATGCAAACACGCAAGCGTGTTGCGCTTGACTCGTTGCTATAACAAAAAAACAACCCTGAGACGAACCTTGCTATTGTAATACATTCGTTCATCTCAGGGTTATTTTTGTACTATCATTTACTAAAGTATCCGGACTTCCATACCATTATTATGGTTTTCTAACATATCTTCTTGCTGTATTTCCAGAATATAATTTGATTTTAATAAATAGACTTATCCGGATTTTGCTGTGATACCTTCTTGAACTTGTCGAAGTTCTCCTTAAAGAGCTCCACAACCTTTGGATCAAAGGATCTGCCGCTTAAGGATACGATCTCATTGTAGGTTTCCTCAAGGCTCCAGCCCCGCTTGTAATATCTCTCTGACGTCAGGGCATCAAATACATCACATACCGACATAAGACGGCTTATATAGGCAATCTCCTCACCCTTCATACCAAGATATCCTGTGCCGTCCCATTTCTCATGGTGCTCCTTGGCGATTATCCTGGCTATCTTCATGATCTCTCCCGGACACTTCTCAAGAAGTGCATCACCATAGAGTACGTGGCTCTTCATAATGGCAAATTCCTCATCGGTAAGTCTTCCCGGCTTATCAAGGATCTCTTCGGGGATCATCAGCTTTCCTATATCGTGCATCATGGCTGCTGTCGAAAGCATATCCACATACTCTTCATCGAAGCCTGACGCTTCTCCCAGTATCTTCATGTACTCGGCAACTCGCTTGATATGCTCACCGGTATACTTGGATTTGCTCTCTGAAAGCTCTGCAAATGCAAATATAAGCTCTTTCTGGTTACTCTTCATTTCCTCCGAGCTTGAGATTATGTTCCTTAACATATCGGAATTTCTTGCCACAATAAAATATGCCACAAATGACAGGATACATATTGTAAGAACACATGGAAAAATGGTGAACAACATCTGATCGTTTATATCGTTATATATAGGCGCCACGGTGAACTCAGGCAGATAAAAATTATAAAGATTTGCCGCAAGCACACCTATTATGGAGAACAGGGACGCATACAGCACCAGTGTCCTGTTATAATACAATGAAGAAATCAGTATAGGGAATATCCATACAACCAGACATGTATGGGACAGGATACTGTTCATTAAAGTACAGTCTATAACAGCAATGGCTATTACGATGTACTTTATATGGGTACTCTTATCATACTTAAGAAAATCTATGACAAATGTGGGTATGAACGCAATAACTGCTGCAGCAGACATGACATATGAAAGGACTACCCTGTTGCAGTTACCGCTAAAAAAAGAAAAACACCACAGGGCAACAATAAGCACAATAAAAATCCTCATACACTTTGAGGCGATATGATTGATCTTTATATAATTGTTGTCAAGTAATGTTTTCTCTCCCATGTTCCATAACTCCAAGAACTATAATTCAGATATATCCACGTACTTCCCATCACTCCAGATACGCTCAATGTCATAGAACCTTCTGGCTTCATCTGAGAATATATGAATGATTATATCATAATAATCCAATAAAATCCATCCACCTTCTGAATATCCCTCAATACTTTTTGAAAGAAATCCTGCCTTACCCATTTCTTCCGTAACAGCATCGCACATGGCCTGGACCTGGTTCTTATTTGTACCGTCAGCTATGACCATATAATCAGCTATGGATGATATCTTCTTTATATCAAGGATCTTTATATCATATGCTTTCTTATCATCAAGGGCTTTATAAGCCGTTTTTAACATATTTATCGCGTCTGTCATATTATCCCCTCTTTTTAACATAATACTCATAAGTCTTAACAGACATTTCATCGGTCTGAGCAGTTGATGTTTCAAGATATGAAAGGGTATTCTTTAAAATATGCACTATACAGGTATCTATATCTGTAAATGCTTCCTTTCTTATCTCCGCAATCTCATTTAACGGACGTCTGTTAGGCTCAATATAATCTGCAACAAATACTATCTTTTCAAGAACGTTCATATCCGGCTTACCGGTAGTATGAAACTCTATTGCAGATAATATATTCTCATCTGTAACTCCATACTTTGTTCTGGCATAATAGGCTCCAAGCTTTGCATGGAGAAGCTCAGGATTTTTTTTCTCCACATCAGATACAGGAAGTCCGAGCTTAGTACATCTGGCAATCTTCTCATCGCCGGTCAGACACTTGGCACAATCATGCAGAAGTCCTGCCGTAAGTGCCTTTTCCACGTCAGCACCATAAACCATGGCAAGGCAGCCTGACACATATTCTACACCAAGAGAGTGTTCGTACCTTTTCTGCGTAAGCTTCTTCTCAAGCTTTTCTCTCATTTCTGTTCTATCCATTGTAATCTTCCTCTTTTCCGGTCAAAAATCCAAGTCATATAAATAGTACATATTCTCATCCCTGATACAGGTGATTGTCCATAATATAGGAATATACTCCTTTCGGCAGGCTATCCGACATATCTTTACCTGATTTTATGCCCTGCCTTATCTCACTTGAGGATACGTTTATATTATCTATCCTGGCGATCTGTATGTCTATACCTGAAAATATAGCTTCAAGCTCCCTGATCTTTTCATAAAGACTGCTATAGTCAAGATCATCCCTTATAGTGATCACCAGTGTTGCAAGGCCTGCAATAACCTCAGGCTTCTTCCATTTTTCAAAATACATGATGGAATCCGCCCCCATTATAAAATACCAGTGTACCAGAGGGTACATTTCATGGAGCATCGTCAAGGTATTTGCAGTGTATGTATACCCGGACAGCTTCAATTCGAAATCCGACGCAAGAATAGCCTCATGCCCCATACAGGCTATATCTGCCATAGCAAGACGATGCCTTCCCTCAACGATTCCATGATTTTCCTTGTAATCCGGCAGGTTGTTTGGCATTATATAAACTCTGTCCAGATTAAACTGCTTAAGAGCCTTCATTGCCAGCTCCATATGTCCTATATGGATGGGATTAAAGGTTCCTCCAAGGATTCCTATATTTAATGTCTGTTCTCTTGATATATCCATCTTACTTACTCTTAGGAAGCTCTATCTTTTTCTTGTCCTTTGATTCCTTGTAGAACACTATCTTTCTGCCTATTACCTGTACAATCTCTGATTTTGTACGCTCGGCGATTATAGCTGCTATCTCTCTTGGATCATCCATACAGTTCTTTAAAACATTTATCTTAACCAGCTCCCTGGCTGCCAGTGCCTCTGCCACGGAATTGGTGAATTCCGGCGTAAGGCTTGCTTTGCCAAGGCTTAAGATAGGCTCAATATTCATAGCAAGTCCCTTAAGATATGCTCTCTGCTTACTTGTCATAATCAATACTCCTTACTTATAGTAGTCAAATTCCAGGAAGTACATCTTAACTGTATCTCCCTCACCTATTCCCAGATCCTCTAACTGCTTTAATATACCATTATCTCTTAAGAACTTCTGGAAGAAATCAAAGCCCTTCTCAGATTCAAGATTGGTATAACCTAACATCTTTTCTATACGAGGTCCTTCAACAATATATACGCCCTCTTCCTCATCGGACTTTCGCACCTCAAACGGAAGCTCAGGATCATCCATTGTTGAAAGGTCTATCTCTGCTTCAAATTCATTCACATCTGCAGGTGCCTGCTTAACCAGGTCATTTACATACCAGAGAAGCTCCTTGACTCCCTTTCCGGTCACTGCAGAAATTGGGAATACCTTAACACCCATCTTGTCCTCAAACTCCTCACGGAGCATGGTGATAACAGTGTCATAGCCTACCTCGTCAAGGACGTCAATCTTATTTGCAACTATAACTGTAGGGCGGTTCTCAATATCCTTATTATACTTCTTTAGCTCCTCGTTGATGACCTTTATGTCCTCAATAGGATCCCTGCCTTCAACCGAAGCGGCATCTACTATGTGCATTATGACCTTTGTTCTCTCAATATGTCTTAAGAACTGGAGTCCCAGACCCTTGCCTTCAGCAGCCCCTTCAATGATACCCGGAATATCTGCAATGACAAATCCGTTCTTGTCCCCAAGGTCAACCACACCCAGGTTCGGTGTAAGGGTTGTGAAATGGTACTCTGCGATCTTAGGTTGTGCATTTGTAACACGGCTTAAGAATGTGGACTTACCTACGCTTGGAAATCCCACAAGTCCCACGTCTGCTATACACTTTAATTCAAGCTCAACTGTAAGCTCCTTGGCAGGCTGTCCCGGCTGGGCATACTTTGGTGCCTGCATGGTAGCAGTTACATACTGTCTGTTACCACGGCCGCCGCGACCACCCTTAAGAAGTATCACCGGCTCCTTCTTGTAAGCCATATCCATAATGACCTTACCGCTTTCTGCGTCCTTTATGACTGTTCCGGGTGGAACCTTAAGAACAACATCCGCTCCGTTGCTGCCGTGACAATTACGCTTGCCACCGGCTTCACCGTCTTCTGCCCTGTACTTGGTCACATGTCGATAATTTGTAAGGGTGTTCATACCTTCATCAACTACGAACACCACATCGCCGCCGTTACCGCCGTCACCGCCATCAGGACCGCCGTCAGGCACATATTTCTCACGACGGAATGAAACATGTCCGTCGCCGCCCTTGCCGGCTCTGATATATATCTTAGCTCTATCGGCAAACATTGCATTTACCTCCTTAATATTTTCAATATCTGTATAATTAATATATATATCTAATCCAATATATCTGATTTAATACATATCCAATTTAGTATATATAACTTAACATATGATAATTTTAATTTGTACGATTTTGTATAATATAGTAAAAAAGACCGGAATATTTAATACTCCGGTCTTGATAATAGCCTGTTAAAAGCCATAGGCATCACAGATTACTCACTTACAACTGGGTAAATTGAAACCTGCTTCTTGTCTCTGCCCTTTCTCTCGAATCTTACGATTCCATCAGCTGTTGCATATAATGTATCATCTCCACCGATGCCTACGTTAACACCTGGATGAATCTTTGTACCACGCTGTCTGTATAAAATGTTACCAGCCTTAACGAACTGACCGTCAGCTCTCTTGGCACCAAGTCTCTTTGACTCGGAATCTCTACCGTTCTTAGTAGAACCTACACCTTTCTTATGAGCGAAAAACTGAAGTTCCATCTTCATCATGATCTCTACACCTCCTTAAAGGTTATCAAAATATAATCGCCGTAGGACTCTTCAAGCCCCATCATACCACATCTGAACAGCCTTAATATTATAAGTGCCGTATCTGATGGCTCTCCGTGAAAATGAAGTGATATGTACCCGGTCTCCTGATGGAAGTCCGAATAAAAATCGTCATCACACTGCTCCTCAATGGAGTTTATCACAGTAATGGTAAGTGCGGAAACTGCACTGCATACTATATCCATTCCCGGATCCGCATACTCAGCATGTCCACTGACCTCAAAGCCTACAACATTCTTATTACTGTCTTCAAATAACGATACATTTATCATATTAACAAATTAAGCGTTGATCTTCTTGATCTCAACCTTTGTATATGACTGTCTGTGACCATTCTTCTTGTGGTAACCGGTTTTTCTCTTATACTTGTAAACGATTACCTTCTTTGACTTTCCGTCACCTACAACTGAAGCTGATACTGTTGCGTTAGCAACCTTATCACCACATAAAACGTCTGAATCAGTACTTACTAAGATAACATCATCAAAAGTAACTTCGCTTCCTGCCTCTGCATTAAGCTTCTCAACCTTGATAACATCTCCTTCAGCTACCTTGTACTGCTTTCCGCCTGTTGCTATAATTGCGTACATAGGGTTATCCTCCTTAATCAAACTCGCCAGTTATGGTGTTGCATGAGCAAACTTATACCTCACTGTGCGGCATACTCATATAATCTAACATCCAATAAGACATTTGTCAACAGTTTTATATCATTTCTTTCAGGGATTTTCTGATTTTCTTTCTGGTGAGCTCTACCAGTCCCAGCTTAGTTATGTCAACAAACTTTGCAGGTACGGAATCCTTTTCCAGCTCCTCTGTAAGGACATTTTTTATATTGTTCATATACATCGGATCCTTCATGTTAATGAAATCTATTATTATGATCCCAGACAGATTTCTGAGCCTTAACTGCCTGCAGCATTCATAGGCAGCTTCAAGATTTACCTTATAAAGGTTCTCGTCAAGGCTCTTTCCCTTAACTGCCTTTCCGGTATTCACATCAATTACCACCATGGCCTCTGTCTGTTCTATTACAAGATACGCTCCTGACTTTAGCCACACCACAGGCTTTAATGCATTTTCCAGGTTCTTGTTAAGGTTATACACTGCCTTAAGAGAGCAAATACTGTCATCATAGAATGTAAGCTTCACATCAGTAATGTCATGCTCCAGAAAATGCTCATTAAATTCATCATATATATCCTTATTGTCAGTAACAACTTCTTCTAAACCGGCACCTCTTTTTGATATAAAGAAGTTAATATATTCATTCTCAGGCTTATAAAGCAGGCTGTAGAGCTTCCTTGTGGCAGCAGTGTCAATGATGGTTCTAAGCCTTTCGTTTAATTGCTTAAGCTCCGGGATCACCATATTAATATCAGCATTCTCTGCTGAGGTTCTGAATATACAGCCGAAGCCCTCTGAAAGTACACCAGCGGCAGCAGTCTTAAACTCATCCCTGAGCTTCTTATCCTTTATCTTGTTTGATACGCCTATATTGCCGCTTAAATTTACTATCAGATATTCACCCTTAATATTCAGATCGGCACTTGCCACAGGGTTCTTGGTCTTTATGCCCTCCTTGCTTATCTGTATAAGAAGCTCGTCTCCCACCTTTGGTGTTGTCCTGTTTCCGTGTGGGCTTAAAAATATATGCCTGTTGTCATCCATGCTGTAATACGCAGGCTTGTCTCCACCGTAATTAATGAAACAGGCATTAAGATTATTTACCACATTTGCCACCTTACCCACATATATGCCTCCAAGGGATGATGCCCCATCAGAGCAGGACAGTTCCTTAAGCTCCATATCCGAATAGAATGCCGACACTATTTTTTTGCTGTAATCAGTTATGATCAGTTTGTTCATATTAAGTCACTTTCAATCACTAAAATCTTGTTCCTGCCATGTAAAGTGGAACGAGCTCTCCCTTATCATCATCCATATATGTCTCAAGCCGGTGGATATGATAGTCAAAAAAGCTGTAAGTAACCCCTGCAGATGTACACAGTGCCTGCATAACAAGGTCAGGCTTCAGGTTATACACGCTTCCTGTACTTAACAGCATGTATATCTTACCATCCCTTACCTCAAGCTTCATGATTCCGGGCTTGATATTTTCCTCACGTTCACTTTTCTTGGTCTTCTTGAGAATGATTATCTCAGGCTGTGCCATAAAATTCTCCACAGCATTAAGCAGCTTATCTTCCTTGTCATTTCCTTCATTAAAGGATATTACATAGTCTGAGGCAGCTACTACCGACATGGAATTTCCCGCATTATCAGGAAGAAGCACAATCTCAGACACCCGCATTTCATCAACGGATACGGCGTTTAAGGCATTTATCATGTCCTCCGAGGTGGTTATCTCGTCAAACTCACCGTCGAAATATTCGCCGTCAGATGTAACTCCCATGGCAAGGGGAGCTGCAAATGATATTATCTGGTGAGGTGAATATCCCTTTGAGTAGGAAACCTTTATACCTGCTCTTCTTATCTCCTTCTGAAAATATCTCATAACATCAAGGTGTCCGATAAAACGAAGATTCCCAAGCTTTGAGTATTTAATTCTGAGCTTCAAAACAGACACCTCCTCCGTATCTTGCGGCACCACAACCGGAACATTTCATTCTGCAATTAGGTGTAACCTCTTCATTTACGGCACGACGCCATTCATTCTTCATGAAATTCTTGGTCACTCCGATATCTATAAAATCCCATGGAAGGATCTCGTCAAGGTTTCTGTCCCTGTATACATAGAAGCCTATATCAATGCCATGTTCCTCCATTGCCTTGTCCCAGTTCTCCTTGTGGAAATACTCTGTCCAGGCATCATATATCTGTCCCTTCTTATATACATCATATATAACGTCGCACAGCTTTCTGTCGCCTCTGGCAAGCAAGCCCTCAAGGATGGTTATGTCAGCCTCATGATACTGGAATTTCAGACTCTTGTGGTTCTTCTCGGTCTTAAATCTGTCCTTTACATAGTAGGCTCTCTTGACAAATTCCTCAGGTCTTATCATAGGTGCCCACTGGAACGGAGTAAATGGCTTCGGGACGAAGTAGGAAGCTGACGCAGTCACCATTACTCGTCCGTTTCTCTCCTCCTTAGGAACATTTGCAAAGTAAAGTTCTGTGATCTCCTCGGACAGATCTGCTATGCCGCCGATATCGTCATAGGTCTCCGTAGGAAGTCCCATCATGAAATAAAGCTTAACCTTGTCCCAGCCTCCCTTGAATGCCTTTAAGGCTCCACCAAGTATATCTTCCTTGGTGAGACCTTTGTTTATGACGTTTCTGAGTCTCTGGGTTCCTGCCTCCGGTGCAAATGTCAGTGAGTTCTTCTTTACATCCTGTATCTTGCTCATTACATCAAGTGAGAACTCATCAATTCTTAAAGATGGCAGGGATATATTCACATGGTTGTTGTTCATCTGTTCAATAAGACAGTCTGTAAGCTTGGGAAGACCTCTGTAGTCACTGGAGCTTAGAGAGCTGAAGGTAATCTCCTCCTGTCCGGTATTCTTAAGCATCTCCGTGGCGTAATTCTTTAAGACCTCCACGTCCTTAGGTCTTGTTGGACGGTATATCATTCCCGCCTGACAGAACCTGCAGCCCCTTATACAGCCTCTCATTATCTCAAGGACAACTCTGTCTTGAGTCACCTTCATAAAGGATACCACAGGCTTTATAGGATATACTGAGGAGGACATGTCCTTTACCACCTGCTTCACTACTTTTGCAGGAACTTCATCATACATCGGTTCAAATGATTCTATGGTGCCATCCTCTTTATATGTCACCTCATAAAGCGATGGCACATATAAGCCCGGTATGTTAGAGGCCTTGATCAGGAACTCTTTTCTTGTCATTTCTGAGTGCTTGTATACCTTATAAAGATCAAGCAATGCGTCATAGGAGGTCTCTCCCTCACCGATATATACAATGTCGAAGAAATCTGCTATAGGCTCAGGATTATAGGCACATGGACCGCCGCATATGACTATGGTATCTCCCTTCTTTCTGTCCCTTGACCTTATAGGTAAGCCTGACAGATCAAGAATCTGAAGTATATTGGTGTAGCACATCTCGTACTGAAGTGTTATTCCAAGAAAATCGAAATCTTTTATGGGGTCCTGGGACTCAAGGGCAAATAAGGGTATATCCTTCTCCCTCATTATCTTGTCAAGATCCGGCCACGGTGAGTACACTCTCTCACACCAGGTATCCTCTCTTCTGTTAAACATATCATATAGTATCTGTATTCCCAGATGAGACATTCCAATCTCATATACATCAGGAAAACACATGCAAAATCTTATATCTATATCTTCCAGACTTTTCATTACACTGTTGTACTCACCGCCTATATATCTGGCAGGCTTCTCAACAGACATAAGTATCTCGTCCGATAAAGCTAACTTTCTCATTAATTAAAAATATCCTTTTCAAATTCTTTTCAGATCCAAATATTTTTCCACATAATCGAACGTCAGCCCACTCCGTAACCGGCAGGGCTGACGTATGATCTTGCAGTATATATTATCAAGCCTTATGATTAATTTTTAAAGCTGTGGATAGGAGCAGGTATCCTTCCGCCTCTGTTGATGAACTTATCGCAGGCAAACTGATTTACAGGCATTATAGGTGCATAACCTAAGAGTCCGCCAAATTCAACTGTATCGCCTACTGTCTTGCCTATAACAGGTATAAGTCTTACTGCTGTGGTCTTCTGGTTGATCATTCCAAGAGCCATCTCATCAGCAATGATACCGGAAATAGTTGTAGCCTTTGTATCACCCGGAATTGCTATCATATCAAGACCTACTGAACATACGCAGGTCATAGCCTCAAGCTTCTCCAGTGTGAGAGCACCTGCCGAAACAGCATCTATCATTCTCTGATCCTCACTTACAGGTATGAAGGCACCGCTCAATCCGCCTACATATGATGAAGCCATAACTCCGCCCTTCTTAACCTGATCGTTCAACATAGCAAGAGCTGCTGTTGTTCCAGGGGCGCCGGCATACTCAAGACCGATCTCCTCAAGGATTTCACCTACACTGTCACCTACTGCAGGAGTTGGAGCCAGGGAAAGATCTACGATTCCGAAAGGAACGTCAAGAAGCTTTGAAGCCTCCTTTGCCACCAGCTGACCTACTCTTGTAACCTTAAATGCTGTCTTCTTTATTGTCTCACAGAGAACCTCGAAGTTCTCTCCTCTTACCTGCTCAAGGGCACTCTTAACGACACCCGGACCGCTGACACCTACATTTATGATGCAGTCAGCTTCTGTAACACCGTGGAAGGCACCTGCCATGAACGGATTATCGTCAGGGGCATTACAGAATACTACGAACTTACAACATCCAAGGGAATCCTGTTCCTTTGTAAGCTCTGCTGTCTCAAGGATCATCTCACCGATAAGCTTTACAGCATCCATGTTTATACCGGTCTTTGTGGAGCCTACATTTACAGAGCTGCACACAACATCTGTAGTTGCTAAAGCCTTAGGTATGGAACGGATGAGAAGCTCATCTGCAGGAGTCATTCCCTTACATACAAGGGCTGAATATCCACCGATGAAATTAACGCCCACCTTCTTGGCAGCCTTATCAAGAGTTTCCGCAAGCTTAACAAAATCATCAGTTGTCTTACATACAGAACCGCCCACTAACGCTATAGGTGTAACGGAAATTCTCTTATGTACAACAGGTACGCCGTACATCTCTGAGATCTTCTCACCTGTGGCGACAAGGTGCTCTGCCTTTGTTGTTATCTTCTTATATATCTTATTACAGGTATCCTCCACATCTGCACCTACGCAGTCAAGAAGACTGATACCCATTGTTATGGTCCTAACATCAAGATTCATCTTGGAAACCATTGCATTCGTCTCCAAAACCTCATTTATACTGATCATATCTTTCCTCCGGTTATATATTATAATAGTGATTAGATTCTGTGCATTGATTCAAATATTGATTCATGCTGTATCTTGATCTGAACACCGATTTCCTCACCGATTTTATCAAGGTCAGAAGCGATTGCAGCTGTTCCCTTTGAAGACTTCTCAATATCTACTACCATCATCATATTGAAGTACCCCCCGACTATTGTCTGAGTAATATCCAGTATATTGATCTCATTGTCAGCAAAGTATACACACACCTTTGCAATAATACCTACAGAGTCCTTACCTACTACAGTTACAATTCTCTTCTTCATGAAAGCATCCTCCATTAATTCTTTGAGTAATTTATTTAAACTTAAAATTAATTAGTTTCTATAATATGTCCCGGCATATCTCTTCTGGCAACACATAAGCCAAAATCTCTTACGTCATTGCTGAAGCTGTTTCCTGCCATCTCAAGCTTGACAGTTTCATAGGCAAGCTCCTCGAAGTTATTCTCCTTGCTAAGATGACCAAGCAATATGCCCTTGATATGATCATTGAGCAGTTCCTTTATGAGCTGACCTGATCTTTCGTTTGACAGATGGCCGTGGGATCCAAGTATCCTCCTCTTAAGGTAATAGGGATATGATCCCGCCTCAAGCATTCTCACATCGTGATTGGCCTCAATGACCATTATGTCTGAATTTTTCAACTTGTCAACTATATAATCGTCATAATCTCCCAAATCTGTTGCAATGGATATCTTTTTCCCATCATTTGACATGGAATAGCATACCGGATCATTTGCGTCATGCCATATGGCTGTAGGATCCACAGATATGTCATTTATCTCAAAGACCTGATCCGGTGATACGGTACGATAAAGTTCTTCATCTATCTGTCCCAATGTTTTGTTGGCTGTTATGCCCTCTATGGTCCCCCTTGTGGCATATATGGGGACACCATATTTCCTGGCTATTATCCCAAGCCCCTTTACATGGTCTATATGCTCATGGGTTACAAGAACACCATTTAACTCTGATGGCTTTATGCCTATCTCCCTAAGTCCGTTTTCTATCTTTTTTCCGCTTACCCCTGCGTCCACAAGGATATGTGTATCTGAATTTCCGACGTAATAGCAATTTCCGCTGCTTCCGCTGGCTATACTTAACAGTTTCACAAAATATACCTCTTTAGTATTCTGACAGGCTATATCAGTACAAGCCTCATGCTGTCTACGAACACCTTATTGAAGTGTTCATTTGCGGCAAGATTTATATATTCTGTCTTTTTATTATTTCTCATGATATCTTCTGTTATGTCTGATCTGAATAACATCAGATATGAGCCTGCCAGGGATGTGTTTCCTGAAATCTTTGTCTTTCCCGAGAAATATCCCGGGAACATCCCAAGCCTTATGGCCTTGTCTGTATCCAGATGAAAACCAAATCCACCTGATATATATATATTCTCAATGTCCGAAACGGACACACCGGCTTCTTTTATGAGGGTATCTATGCCCCCTGCTATGGCCGCCTTTGCAAGAAGAAAATCGTGCACCATGTCCATTGTGAGAACATTGTCCCCGGTCAGTGGAAGGCCTTCATCGAAATACTCAGGGCAGATGATACCATTTTCATCTATCTTACCGGATCTCCTGTAGAGATCTATATAGTCAAATAATGTAGAACCATAAAGTCCTCCGCTGAAGGCTCCCTCAAAGGCAGGTCCGCAGGCTGTGGATACTGCAAATCCCCCATCCCTGCCGGCAAGAAGTATCTCGCCGTTTGTTCCAAGATCTATGAGCAGCCTGTACTTTTTGCTGTCATAAAGTCCAAGCGCCGCTGCACCGGAAGAGATATCTCCCCCTACAAATGCGCTTATCTCCGGTGCAATATAATACGGGATCCCGGAAAGGCTGACACCACCGGTCCTGCTATGCCCCAGTATATCCGACACGTCCTCTCCGTGATACATTATTTTTTTTGTTTTAAAGGGATATGAAGCAAGACATTCCGTTCCGGTTCCTACCAGGATATAGGTCATTGCCGTATTGCCCGAAAAGCATATCCTGCTGATCTCGGTATCAGATATACCTGTCTTTTTTATAAGCTCATCTACACCCTTTAATATATCTTCTGCCACCATGTTATGGAGCAGTTCAAGTCCCGACGCCTCCGCCGCAAGATTAATACGGCTTACCACATCGGCCCCGGTTGCAGTCTGTGAATTGATAGTCTTATATACAGAAGCCCTTGAACCGTCACTAAGCTTAATAAGCTCCATAGCTATTGTGGTTGTTCCGATATCAACGGCTATTCCATACCCCTGCGGCATTTTGCTGTCACCTGCAGCTATTGCATCTTTAACAATCCCAGGATCAACTGAGTGATCTGCCAGAATATTTGTTTCCTTTATATCCATGTATATCTCAATATCTTCCGTAACCTCATACCGGCAGCTCTTCACAAACTGTCCCTTGTTTGTTATAAGCACGTTACATGCGTTACATCTTCCATTTCCTCCACAGTTTCCCTGAAAGAAATATCCGTTGTCACACAAAAGCTTATACAGGTTGGTCCCCGGCTCGCAGGATATGCTGTTTTTCTTATTCACAGTTACTATGCACATAAATATTAATAAATTCCCTTGGTCATTACTTCCTTAGGCTTATATCCTTTCTCTGAAAGAGTATTGATTATAAGCTGCTTGTGCTCAGATCCGAAGGCCTCCATTGTAATAATAAGTTCAACGGCAGCGCTTCTGTTGATAGATACGAACTGGTTGTGCTCCAGCTTGATGATATTACCGTTAAGATCAGCAATAACCTTCGATATGTTCATAAGAGCACCAGGCTTGTCAGGAAGCAGTGTTGATACGGTGAATATTCTGTCTCTTGCAATAAGTCCATGCTGTACTATTGAAGAGAAGGTGATCATATCCATATTTCCGCCACTTAATATGCTGACGATTTTCTTTCCCTTGACATTAAGGTGCTTAAGAGCCGCTACTGTAAGAAGTCCCGAATTCTCCACAAGCATTTTGTGGTTCTCTAACATGTCAAGGAAAGCAACTATAAGTTCACTGTCCTCAACAGTTATTATGCCATCTATATTCTTCTGTATATATGGAAATATCTTGGTTCCCGGTGTCTTAACTGCTGTACCGTCTGCTATTGTATCAACCGATGGAAGAGTTGTCACCTTCTTATTCTTTAAGGACACCTGCATACAGTTGGCACCGGCAGGCTCAACACCTATTACCTTGATGTTAGGATTCATCATCTTGGCAAGGGTAGACACACCTGTGGCAAGTCCGCCACCGCCGATAGGAACAAGTATGTAATCAACAAAAGGAAGCTCCTTTATGATCTCCATGGCTACTGAACCCTGTCCTGTTGCAACGTCAAGATCATCAAACGGATGGATAAATGTATATCCCTTATCCTCTGCAAGCTCTAATGCATATGCACATGCCTCGTCATATACGTCTCCGTAAAGGATAACATCAGCTCCGTAGGATTTTGTTCTGTTTACCTTAATAAGCGGTGTTGAAGCAGGCATTACAATAGTAGCCTTAACTCCGTATGCCTTTGCTGCATATGCAACACCCTGGGCATGGTTTCCTGCTGACGCTGTGATAAGTCCCTTCTGTCTCAGTTCATCACTTAATGTGCTGATCTTGTAGTATGCACCTCTGATCTTGTATGCACCTGTAAGCTGCATGTTCTCAGGCTTGAAATATACCTTGTTTCCTGTCTGCTTGCTGAAATATTCGCTTTCAACAAGATTGGTAGGAAGTACAACCTTTTTTATTATCTCATATGCCTCTTCAAATTTCTTCAATGTAAGTTCTTCAGCCATGTTTTTTCTGCCTCCTTCACATCCATAAGTACTCTGTCATTCATGTTATATTTTTCTAGGATTATTCTTCTCATATTCCTATTTTATTTCATCTCCCATGAGAATATCCAACTCACTTCTGTCCTCATCAAAATCTGCAAACAATGCGTCTACATATGCTGATGGGTCAAATCTCTGGAGATCACTGATCTTCTCACCGATTCCGATAAACTTAACCGGAACATTAAGCTCCTCCTGGATGGCAATGGCAATACCGCCCTTAGCTGTTCCGTCAAGCTTTGTTATGACTATACCGTCTATCTCTGTTACATTTGAGAACTGTCTTGCCTGCTCTAAGGCGTTCTGACCTGTGGTTCCGTCAAGGACTATAAGGGACTCCACATGGGCATCCGGATAGTCTCTTCCTATTATCCTTCTCATTTTGGCGAGCTCATCCATAAGATTTTTCTTGTTATGGAGTCTTCCTGCTGTGTCTATAAGAAGAATATCTGTATTTCTCGCCTTGGCAGCAGCAACTGCGTCATAGACAACAGCGGAAGGATCAGCCCCCTCGCTGTGGGATATCATATCAACCTCTGCTCTGTCTGCCCATGTCTTAAGCTGATCTATGGCAGCAGCTCTGAAGGTATCTGCGGCAGCTATAAGAACTCTCTTGCCGGCTCTCTTATACTGGGCAGCTAACTTTCCTATGGTTGTAGTCTTTCCTACACCATTTACACCTATTACCAGCACAACTGTCTTCATGTTCTCAAAATCATATGCTGATTCCTCTACCATCATCTGATCTCTGATTATATTGATGATAAGCTCCTTGCAGGCAGCAGGATCCTTTATCTTTGCTTCCTTTACACGCTCCTTAAGGTTCTCTATTACCTTCTCGGTGGTCTCATAGCCCATATCTGCCATGATAAATGTTTCCTCAAGCTCCTCATAGAAATCATCATCTATCTTTGAGGCTCCAAATACCGAAGCAAAGCTCTCTGCAATATTGTTTCTGGTCTTTGTAAGACCGTCCTTAAGTCTCTTAAAGAAACCTTTCTTTTCTTTTTCTTCTGCCATAACCTGTTCCTCCTTTATCTGGGTCTGATACCATTAAACATATCTGTCAAAATAAATATGTATCTTATTTGTCAAGGTCTCCCTCGATCATATTAACTGAAACAAGTGTTGAAACACCCTTTTCCTGCATTGTTATTCCGTAGAGGATGTCCGCAGCCTCCATGGTACCCTTTCTGTGGGATATAACAATGAACTGGGTGTCCTTTGTAAGTCTGTTCAGATACTTTGCAAATCTTCTTACATTAGAGTCATCAAGTGCCGCCTCTATCTCGTCAAGGAGACAGAAAGGTGAAGGCTTAAGACTCTGTATTGCAAATAACAGTGCAATGGCCGTAAGGGATTTTTCTCCACCTGACAACTGCATCATGTTCTGCAGCTTCTTTCCCGGTGGCTGAGCGATTATCCTTATTCCTGTTTCAAGAAGGTTTGTATCATCCACCAGCTCAAGTTCTCCCTTTCCACCGCCAAAGAGCTCCTTGAACACCTTGTCGAACATGGTCTGTATCTCTTTAAACTTAAGGGCAAACTGCTCCTGCATTGCCTTATCAAGATCATTTATAACGGAAATCAGGTTATGCTCCGCAGCCACAATATCGTCATGCTGTCCCTTTAAGAATTCATATCTTTCCGATACTTCCTTGTAGTCCTCAATGGAATTAACATTTACGTCTCCAAGAGACTTTATCTTGGACTTTATGGCTCCAATCTCCTTCTTAAGGGAGTTTAGATCCTGAAGGTCTTCGTCAAACATAGGAAGGGCACTGCTGTAAGTGATCTCGTACTCCTCCCACATGTAATTGTTCAGGGCGTCGGACTTCTCCGTATTCTTCTCAATAAGTGAATTAAGCTTGTATGCAGCCTTTTCAAGACCGCTTATACTTTTGCTCAATTCTTCTCTTCTGTTGAAGAACTCCTTATTTCTGTTTATATTCCCTTCCCTGTCCTTATTATAGGACTCAAGCTTTTCTGAATCCTGCTTAAGGACGGCATTGTTATCCTCAATAAGCTCTTTGTAATGGGTTATATCCTCATCCAGCTTCTTAATCTCCTGGGATTTCTCCGTAAGCCTTGACATATAGTCTTCCTTTTCTATTGTATAGGAATCTATGTCCTGCTTGATTCTTGAGATATTGCTGGTGATAAACTCTTCCTGCTGAGTGATGGCATTATTGTCTACCAGAAGCGTCGATACCTTTTCATTTGCTCCGGTAAGAGCCTCCCGCTCTTTTGCTATCTTCTCTGTCAGCTCATTTATACGCTCCTCACAGGACGCCTTGGCATCTTCATGCTTCTTACTGTCATCATAAAGTTTACTTTTATTACTGTTTATCTCGATAACCTGATTGTTTAACTCATTTATCTCCTTCTGGATAGACGAGAAAGCATTATTGGACTCTGATAATCTTGAGGATACCTGCTCTATATTAAGAGTGAGGGTATTCTTCTCAATATATGCCTTCTGGAGGTATACATTAAGGCTGTCGATCTCCGCTCTGAATGACTCTCTCTGGGTCTTTAACTCCTCGTCAAGCCTTGATGCGTCAAGGGCAGTCTTGTTAAGCTTGTTGATAAGCTGCTTTAATTCATCAAGCTCTCTCTTTCTTCCAAGAAGATTACTGTTATTCCTGTAGGCTCCACCTGTAAGGGAACCGCCCGGATTAAGAAGCTCCCCCTCAAGGGTAACTATCCTTAAGGTGTGATTATATTTTCTTGCAACAGCCAGGGCGTTGTCAATATTATCCGCAACGATTATCCTGCCAAGAAGGTTCTTCGCCAGTGGCTCGTACTTCTTATCCACTGTAACAAGCTCTGAGGCAACCCCGATCACACCTCGCTCAGACAGTACCTCGCTTCTTACAGAGCCTCGGTCTGAAATATTATTAAGAGGTAAGAAAGTGGCACGTCCCAATCTGTTATTCTTAAGATATGCTATCATCTTCTTGGCTGTGGTGTCATCCTCTGTAACGATATTCTGGATACTTCCTCCAAGGGCTGTCTCCACAGCTATCTCATAATCCCTATTTACAGATATAAGATCGGCAACAACTCCAAGTATACCCGGATTATTCGTTTTTTGTTCCATAACCTTCTTGATACTGTTGCCGTAACCGTCATACCGCTCGGTTATGTTCCTTAAAGCCTCACGCTTTGACTTGGTTGCCGAAAGTCTCTCGTTGGTGTTGTGGATGAGAAGTCTGTTTTCCTTGTTTCTCTCCTGATTGTCGGCAAGCTGCTTCTCTACTTCATTAAGTCTGCTTACCTTCTCCTCGATCTGAGCTTCAAGGGTTTCAAGGTCACTGTTTAACTTGTTATATTCCTGACGGTCGTGGGCTTCATCGCTCTTAAACTGGAGAAATCTCTGGTTAAGCTTAGTCTTCCTGAAATTAATATTTTCAAGCATGGCATCATATCTGCCCACTTTAGCCTTAACAGAACCGCTCTCGCTGATATATTCTATGATATCACTCTTGCAGTCCTCGATCTCCTGCTCCATCTTTTCTATGTCGGCACTGATCCCGGCACTCTTTTTCTTTGCTTCTGACAGGTCATTGTCTGAGGCATTCTTCTTCTCAAGAAGTCCGTTCTTCTGATCTATGTATGAGAGTATGGCAGCCTTGCTGTCCTCTATCTGTTTCTCCAGTCTTTTTATCTGATCATTAATATTCTCATCATTCATCCTGTAATTAATGATCTGCTGATCAAGGATACCTATATCACCTGTAAGCTTCTGATTTTCCATTTCCTTTTCATGGATATCATTCTTCACAGACTCAATAAGCTCATTTAATTCCTCGATGGTCTGTTCTATCTTCTCATACTCTTCCTTGGTAGAATCGTACGCCTGATTTTTCTCCGCCAGATCGTCATTTATTATATTAAGATCCGCCGTCTGCTTCTCGATACCTTCCTTGATCTCTTTTTCTTCTATAAGATAAGCATTTATATCAAACTTCTTTAATTCTTCTTTGTATGCAAGATATTTTCTCGCCTTCTCGGACTGAGCCTTAAGGGGACCAACCTGCTTCTCTAACTCGTAGAGTATATCATTCACACGGTTGAGATTATCTCTCTCTGTCTCCAATGACTTCTCTGCGGCAAGCTTATTCTTCTTAAACTTAACTATACCGGCAGCCTCATCAAAAAGCTCACGTCTCTCCTCCGGCTTACCGTTAAGTATCTTCTCGATCTGTCCCTGTCCGATAATGGAATAGCCTTCTTTACCTATACCTGTATCAAAGAACAGCGAATGTACGTCCTTAAGTCGGCTTACGGTTCCGTTTATGAGGTATTCACTTTCTCCGGAACGATATACACGCCTTGCCACCGTAACCTCATTGTAATCCACAGGTAGACTGTGGTCACTGTTGTCAAGGGTGATTGCAACATAGGCAGAGCCCTGTGGCTTTCTAAGCTCAGTTCCCGAAAATATTACATCCTCCATCTTGGAACCTCGGAGACTCTTGGCACTCTGCTCACCAAGAACCCATCTCACCGCATCACCTACGTTACTCTTACCTGAACCATTAGGACCTACTATACATGTGATACCATGATTGAATTTAAAGACTATTTTATTTGCAAATGATTTGAAGCCGTTTACTTCTATGCTTTTTAAATACATTGTTAATCCTGCTTTTTATTTATTGTTAATAGTGCATTATATGCCGCCGTCTGCTCTGAAGCCTTCTTTGAGTGGCCCTTTGCCACTGCAAGCTGAATGCCGTCAAGCCTTACCTCGGAACAATACTCCTTGTTGTGATCGGGGCCATTCTCGGAAATGAGATTATACTCAAGAACACTGCCCCTGCTCTGGGCATACTCCTGAAGCGTGGACTTGGCGTCATAAAACAACATTTTTCCTTCTATATCATTTAACAGGAATGTTCTGACATATTTCTTCGCAGGCTCTATGCCTCCATCAAGATATATGGCTCCAAGCACTGCCTCAAAAAGGTCACACATTATGGAGCTTCTGTTCCGCCCACCAGTGAGCTCCTCACCCTTGCTGAGTCTCACATAATCTCCATATCCTATATCCCTTGATACCTGGGACAGGGTAAATTCACACACAAGGCTTGCACGGAGCTTTGTAAGCTGTCCCTCTGTATAATCAGGATATTCCTTATATAGATATTCACTTACTATGTATTCAAGTATGGCATCTCCCAGATACTCACTTCTCTCATAGGATTCCACCTTGTTTATCTTCATGTCATTGGAATATGACTTGTGGATAAGGGCTGTATCCAGATAGGATATATTATTAAATTTATAATTTAATCTGTTCTCTAACTGCTTTAAATCTCTTGCCGGCATTATTCTGCCTCACCGCTTATATTGCTTGATATTTTGTTAAGTACCCCGGTCTCATTAAATGTAATACACTGGAATATGGCACTCTTAACCTCTTCGTTGTGAGAATTGCCATGGATCTTTATAACAAGTCCCTTAAGGCCAAGAAGTGGCGCACCACCCTTTGTTTTGGCATTAAATCTCTCCTTAAGTCCCTTAAGTGAGCTGTTTATAAGTGCTCCACCGATCTTACTCTTAAATGAAGACATGATGGCTTTCTTTATCTCTGACAGAAGCATTTTGGCAAGTCCTTCATAGAGCTTTAAGATAACATTTCCCACAAACGCCTCACATACTATAACGTCTGCAGCACCATTAGGTATCTCTCTCGCCTCTATACTTCCAATGAAATTAATATCCTTACATTCCTTTAATAATGGATAAGTCTCCTTAACCAGGGCGTTACCCTTTTCTTCCTCATCTCCGATATTTACTATGGCAACTCTCGGATTTTTGATCTTCTCTATGTTCTCCATGTAGATAGATCCCATCTTGGCAAATTGTACCAAGTGCTCCGGTCTTGCGTCTACATTTGCACCGCAGTCAATAAGCAATGAATATCCTGTGGTTGTAGGGAGTAACGGAGCCAGTGGTGATCTCTTGACACCCTTGGCACGTCCCACAAGAAGCTGTCCTCCTGCAAGAATGGCACCTGAGCTTCCTGCTGATATAATGGCGTCAGCTTCACCGCCCTTAACCATGTTCATTCCAACTACAAGGGATGAGTCCTTCTTCTGTCTTATTGCTGTAACAGGAGCGTCATGACATGTGATCTCCTCTGTTGCATTAACAACTCTTACTTTATTCTTATCATACTGATACTTAGCCAGTTCTGCATTTATCACATCTTCTTTTCCTGTAAAAATGATTTCTGCCTTTGCACCTTCATTTATAGCTTCAACAGCACCTCTTATGATCCATTCCGGAGCATAATCTCCGCCCATAGCGTCTACAACAATTCTGGTATCACCCATTTTTCTATCTTCCTCCTCAACCGGTATAAAAACCCATTTAAACATACAAAGTCATTATATGTTTAAATTAAATCAAAGTCAATTCATATGAAAATTTATGCCTGTATAATTTTATCGTTATATAACAACGATATAACATCTTTGCAAGTTTTATTCGCTGACCAGCAGTCGTCAAACGCAATCATATATGCTTGTTGCACTTGACTCGTTGCACAATAAAATAAAGGGCCACGACATGGTCGCAACCCTTTATTTTATAAGTCTGAAAATTATTCAGCAACAGAGATAATCTCTTTCTTGTTGTATGAACCGCAGTTCTTACATACTCTGTGAGGAACCATTAATTCTCCACACTTGCTGCACTTTACTAATGCAGGAGCTGTCATCTTCCAGTTAGCTCTACGCTTATCTCTTCTTGCCTTTGAACTTTTATTCTTTGGACAAATTGACATTCTTCTTACACCTCCTCTAATTTTTCAAGATGTTTGCAAAAACTGATAATCTAGGATCAGGAACTGAATCATCACATGAACACTCTTCATAATTATGATTAGCACCACATACTTTACACAATCCCTTACAATCAGGTCTGCACAGGATCTGTACAGGAACCAGACTCATAAGTTCCTTTTCAAGTAACATATCCATATTGATGCAACAGTCTTCCAGATAATTTAATTCGTTAATCTCATCAATCTTATCAGTTTCAAATATAGCCATGTCGATTAATTCATCAATCTCTACATTGAAATCTTTTTCTATCTCATCCAGACAACGGTCGCACAACATCTTTAATGTTATAACCGCTTCACCCGTAATATGAGCTTTGCGCTTTCCTTCGTTGGAAGCTGTAAGCTTAAAGGACTCCGCCTTGCTGACAACATATACGTTACCATTAAAGCTAAATTCATTTAATCCTACCTCTACATCGAAGTCTTTCACAAGTCCTTCAGTTGATAAAACACCAGATAAATCAATTAACATAATATCTCCTAAAAATCGCACATTGCATATTATACATATATAAAAATTATTTGTCAACGATATTTTTCTAAATTATGTATATTTCTACAACAATTTATATGTATCTGAATTATTTGTATCAATTACTTTACAAGTGCTACGGTTTCTCTGGCAATGGCAAGTTCCTCATTTGTAGGAACAACCCATACCTGAACCTTCGAGTCGTCAGTTGAAATAAGAGCTTCCTCTCCTCTTACTGAATTCGCCTCATTGTTTAAGTCAATTCCAAGGAATCCAAGATCCTCCAGTGACTTTTCTCTTACATATGCTGTATTCTCACCGATACCGGCTGTAAATGCAATTCCGTCAAGACCGCCCATAGCCGCTGCATAAGCACCTATATATTTCTTAACATTGTAGCAGAACACATCAAGGGCAAGCCTGCACCTGTCATTTCCCGCTTCCATTCCGGCAGTCAGATCTCTGAAATCACTTGATACTCCAGAAAGACCATACACTCCGGATTCCTTGTTAAGGATGTTATTAACCTCTTTAATAGAAAGATTTTCTTTCTCCGCTATAAAATCTATAATGGCAGGATCGATATCTCCTGAACGGGTTCCCATAGGAAGACCTGCAAGAGGTGTAAGTCCCATGGTTGTGTCCACTGACTTTCCGCCCTTAACTGCTGATATACTTGATCCATTCCCGAGATGACACACAATAAGCTTAAGGTTCCTTATATCCTTACCCATAAGCTCTGCCAGTCTCTTTGATACAAATGAATGGCTTGTACCGTGGAAACCATATCTTCTTATCTTGTATTCCTCATAATACTTATAAGGAATACCATATGTATAAGCCACATCAGGCATTGTCTGATGGAAGGCTGTATCGAAAACTGCCACATTAGGTGTGCCAGGCATAAGCTTACGGCAGGCATCAATACCTATAAGGTTGGCAGGATTATGAAGCGGTGCAAGATCATTGCACTCCTCTATGGCCTTTATAACCTCATCATTTATCACAACCGACTGGGCAAACTTCTCTCCGCCATGTACAATTCTGTGGCCACAAGCATCAATCTCATCAAGTGAACCTATGGCTCCGGTCTCAGGATCAACCAGTGCGTCAAGAACATACTTAACCGCAGCCTTATGGTCAGGCATATCAAGATCAACTGTATACTTTTCCTTACCCGTAGTTGTATGTGTAAGTCTTCCGTCTATTGTTATTCTCTCACATAAGCCCTTGGCAAGTACTGACTCTGTAGCAGAATCAATAAGCTGATACTTAAGTGAAGAGCTTCCACAATTAATAACTAAAACCTTCATTTCCTATCTCTATCTCCTTTAAACCATTACCAATTATCGTAAATTCTACTTTAAATTCTCTTTCTTAGGAATGATCTTCATTGTTCCATTCTCACGAGCCTGTGCCTGGATAGCTGTTATGGCAACAACACCTACGATATCGTCTGCACAGCATCCTCTTGAAAGGTCATTGACAGGCTTTGATATACCCTGTGTAACAGGTCCATAAGCCTCAGCCTTTGCGAGTCTCTGCACAAGCTTATATCCGATATTGGCTGCGTCAAGGGACGGGAACACAAGGACATTGGCATGTCCTGCCACATCACTTCCCGGAGCCTTAGCAGCAGCAACCTCAGGTACTATCGCTGCGTCTGCCTGAAGCTCACCATCAACCACAAGATCAGGATATTCAGCCTTAACGATCTGTGTTGCCTCAATAACCTTATCTACATCAGGATGTGTAGCACTTCCCTTTGTTGAATGTGAAAGCATTGCAACCATAGGCTCCTCATCCACAAGAAGCTTAAATGACAATGCTGACTGCTCTGCAATGTCCGCAAGTTCTGACGCCGACGGAGTCTGGTTAAGACCTGCGTCCGAGAAAATAAATGCACCATTTGCCCCCATGTCGCAGTTAGGAACTATCACAAGGAAAAATGCTGATACTATCCTTGTACCAGGTGCAGTCTTAAGTATCTGAAGGGCAGCTCTTAATACGTCTGCTGATGAATTGATAGCTCCGGCAACCATTCCGTCTGCATCTCCAAGCTTAACCATCATACAGCCAAAGTATAAGCCGTTATCTCTGAGAAGATGTGCTGCCTTCTCCTCGTTCATTCCCTTCTTTCTACGAAGCTCTACAAGCTTCTCTACATACTCGTCAAATCTGTCGAAGTTAGTAGGATCAACAAAACTTGCCTTACTTAAGTCATTTTCTCCTGCTCTGCTTAAGATTTCCTCTTTATTTCCAACTAAAATTACATTTGCAATATCTTCTTTGATTACTTTAGCAGCAGCCTCGATTGTTCTGATGTCTGATGTCTCCGGAAGAACTATAGTCTTCTTGCTTGCCCTGGCTCTTGCTTTTAACTGTTCTACAAAACTCATACCTTCTCCTTTCATGGTAATAACCTGTACGTTTTTATTCATATTGTATGCCCGAAATCGGCACACGCACTAAGTTCAGTTTACTACAGCCACACCAATATCTCAAGGCTTGTATACAAAAAAATTGTGTTTTTATTAGTACATTCCCACCATCATCTGTCGAATATTTTCTTCTGTCTGAAAGCGGTCTCCTGAATTGTCGATCACCAGGTCACAGTTATCTCTGTAGTACTTCTCAGGCTTCTGGGAACGGATCACTGCAAGAGCTCTTTCCCGGTCAAATCCCCTGTATTCCATAAGCCTGTTTATCCTTATTTCAACAGGAGAATACACATATACCATGTGATCACATAAGCTGCTGTAACCCTCCTCTATGAGAAGTGCCGCCTCAAGAACCACAAGCTCCGTTCCCCTGTTCCTTCCCTCATCTATTATCCTTAATATCTCGTCTCGTATGACAGGATGGCTGAGCTCGTTGAGCTTTCGAAGCTTGTCCTTATCCGCAAATACTATACCTCCAAGCTTCTTTCTGTCGATAGTGTCATCTTTTCCTAAGATATCTCTTCCAAAATACGATACTACATTATTGTATACAGCCCTTCCAGGCTCCATAAGCTCATGTCCCAGCCTGTCTGCCTCTATGATCTCTGCATTGTAGTTTTCCTTCAATATATTAAGCACCAGTGTCTTACCGCTTCCTATCCCACCGGTAATCCCAAGAACCTTCATCATTTTCTCCTTGATCATTTATCAATTCTTATATCGCAGGATCTATGCCCACATTTATTAGAATATTTCCAATCAGCTCTGGTCACCATTACTTGGCATCATACCAGTTATCCCCGGTCTCCACATCCACAGAGAGCGGCACCTGAAGCTTTGCCGCATTCATCATTTCTCTGGTAAGTATATACTTCACCTGCTCTATCTCGTCCTTTGCAGTTTCTATCAGAAGCTCATCATGTATCTGTAATATGAGTTTTGACTTAAGTCCTTCGTTCTTAAGGGCTGAATTCACATTTATCATGGCGATCTTTATTATATCTGCGGCAGTACCCTGTATAGGCGAGTTCATGGCAACCCGCTCACCGAAGCTCTTCTGCATAAAGTTAGATGATGACAGCTCAGGCACAGGCCTTATCCTGCCAAACATAGTCTTCACATAGCCGTTTTCCTTGGCGTGAGCAACCTGCTCATCAAGGAATTTCTTTATGTCCTTATAGGTGTTGAAGTATGCTTCTATATATGAAGCCGCCTCTTTTCTTGATATACCAAGATCCTCACTCAAGCCAAAAGCACTTATGCCATAGACTATACCAAAGTTTACAGCCTTTGCATTTCTTCTCTGAAGGGATGTGACCTCATCTATGGGCACATTAAATACCTGGGAAGCTGTTGTGGCATGGACATCCACATTATGAAGGAACGCCTCCTGCATAACCTTGTCACCTGACATATGGGCAAGAACCCGAAGCTCGATCTGGGAATAATCCGCGTCAACGAACACGCAGCCCTCCTTAGGCACAAATGCCTTTCTTATCATACGTCCAAGCTCTATCCTCATAGGGATATTCTGGAGGTTAGGCTCCGTTGAGCTTATACGTCCCGTTGCTGTTATGGTCTGATTAAAGGTTCCGTGTATCCTTCCGTCATCCGATATATAATTTGTAAGTCCTATGGCATAGGTAGAATTAAGCTTTGTAAGCTGGCGGTATTCCAGAATATCGTTTATTATAGGGTGCTCATTTTTTATCTTATCAAGCACATCCACACTGGTGGAATAACCTGTCTTGGTTTTCTTGCCGCCCGGTATCTGCATTTCCTCAAAGAGAACCTGTCCAAGCTGCTTAGGTGAGTTTATGTTAAACTCCCTTCCCGCATAATCGGTTATCTGCTTCTGGAGAACTTGTATACGTTCCTCAAGCATATGACTGTAGTTATCAAGCTCATCACGTCTTACCAGAACTCCCCTGCTCTCCATATCGTAGAGGCAGTATACTGTCCTCATTTCTATCTCATCATAAAGATAGCGGCAGCCCTTTTTATCTATCTCATCAAGTATCCTGTCACAGGCTGCATAAGGCACTAACGCCTTGTATGCCATGCATTTATTAAAGTCAGCATTTGCAAATGAGAATATGTTCACCGCTTCCTTACCTATAAGCTCTTTCTCCGAAACCAGTGCAACATCAATGTAATCCCTTGCAATGTCGTCATAATAATAGGTATCCGCCAAAGGATTTAAAAGATAGGCGGCAACCCCTATATCCCTGACGCTCTTCATATTCTCGATGAAATGTACAAAATGCAAAGCCTCCTTCAGATCAAGTGTAACAAGCTCCACTCCACCCTCTGCAAGCTTTATAAGTTTATCTGTAATGTATTCCTCACGCACATAGCCGAAGCACTGAATTATATACACAGTATCAGCCATGCATGAAATCGTAAGTCCCAGCATTTCATCATCCCCATGGATAATATAAAAGCCGGCTCTTCCTGTATTTTTCACTTCTGCAAATACCTGCTCGGCCTTCTTCTCATCAAGAACCATAACTATATCCGGTGAAAGCTCAGTCTTTTTCTCAGAGAAATCAAATCTCTTAAGGATACTCTTTAACTCCAGTTCATTAAAGAGCTTGTAGGATTCCTCGTTGAACATATTGTCTATCAAACAATCAGCAGGACCACAGTCAAGCTCACAATCAAGCTTAATTGTGGCAAGCCACTTGGAAAATATCGCCTGGTCATAGTATTCCCTGAGGTTTTTCTGGGCAAGAGCAGGCTTTATTTCATCAATATGTTCGTAGGCATTCTCTATGGAGCCGTATGCAGATATTATCTTTGACGCAGTTTTCTCACCGATCTTCGGAACTCCCGGAATATTATCTGAAGTATCCCCCATGAGCCCCTTCATATCTATAAATTCCTCAGGTGTAACTCCATAATTCTCTACAACATCCTTGCTGTAATAGTTCTCAACTGTGGTTCCGCCTGTCTTTGTCTTAGGTATCCTTACTAATATCCTGTCGGTTGCAAGCTGCAGGAGATCCCTGTCACCTGACACAATAGTCACGTCATAGCCCTTAGCTTCAGCCACTCTTGACATTGTACCTATGATATCATCAGCTTCATAGCCAGCATGTTCAAGTATTCTCACATTCATCGCAGTTAAAATCTTCTTCATAAGAGGCACCTGCTCCCTGAGTTCCTCAGGCATAGGCTTTCTTGTGCCCTTATACTCCTTGAACCTCTCATGTCTGAAGGTCGGGGCACTCATGTCAAAAGCAACACACAGATGATCCGGCTTCTCCTCATCCATAATCTTAAAAAGTATATTTAAAAATCCAAGTACCGCATTGGTATGGATTCCTCTGGAATTTGTCAGATCCGGCAGTCCGTAGAAGCCTCTGTTTAATATACTGTGTCCGTCAATTATAAGAATTTTACTCATATTATCTACCCATTTTCTCCTTTATCTGCCCCAGTTCCCGGAACATCATGCTCTCCTGTCTGTGCCTGATTATACTCTCTTACCTTTTTCATGAACTCCAGGCTTCTGTTTTTTTCCACAATTTCAGAATCATCTTCCTCGTTATACCTCTTCATGATCTCCAGATAATGCTTCGTCTGAGCTTCCTGGCACAGATATGGTTCAAACATATCGTCCGAAAATGTATCACTGAAATAATAATCTCCCTGTGATTCAAGTTTGGAATTCTGTTCATAACTGTATACCCTGTCAAGAGCCTCCTCATAAAGCCATACAAGAGCGCACAATATCACAGTAAGAAATACCACAAGTGTAGACGTTGCAATACGTTTCGCCGTAGACATCCTTACCATCTCGTAATCAAGTTTGTTATTAAGCTGTTTTCTGAAATCCCCGGAGATATTCTCGCCATCATCAAGCTGTTTCATTCCAACCACAAGGGTGTAATATATCTCCAACTCCTCTGCACAGTTATCACAGCTCTTAATGTGCTTAATAAACTCCTTGAGCTCGTCATCAGGGAGATCATTATCAATAAACGCCATTATCTTTGACTGGGCTTCTAAACAATTCATTCCTGTCACCTGTATTGCATCAATAGTTGATCTGCAAATATCTTTTTCGCTAATTTATTCTGTCAGTTCCGTCATCTACAGTGTTGACTATCTCCCGGATAACAACATAATAAGGCTCTCCCTTTTCAGGCATTACCTGTACTCTGTCACCCACCTTATGGCGAAGCAATGCTTTACCCATAGGAGACACATTACTTATCATGCCATTTAACACATCACCCCTTACAGTGGTAACGATCCTGTAAGTCTCTTCCTCATCGTCGTCCTCGAAATATACCCGTACAGTATTATTTATACCAACCTCATCATCTGCTGAATCATCCGATATAACATGTGCTGTACGAACCATCCTGTCCAGGTATCTTATACGCCTTTCATTGGCATTTTTGTCCTTCTTAGCTGCATAATACTCGAAGTTCTCACTTAGGTCTCCCTGGGCTCTTGCCTCCTTAACAGCCTCAAGCTTCTCCTTTCTTACAACAACCTTTCTGTATTCTATTTCTTCTTCCATCTTCTGGATATCTTTCTCCGTCAACTGGTTAAACATATCTGTTCATTCCTTCTCAAACACAATCTGTAAATAATATATGATGTGAAGTATCCGTATTCTCCTGGCATCACATTTTATATATTATATCATCATTTATAATAATTTACACCTACAAGATATCTTAAATATCTTCCAAGCATCTACGCTTATACATTGTTTCTTATCTGTAAGATCAAGTCTGCGTAAAATTCTCCGGTATCGCTTAATATAAAAGGGACATGGCAGTCATACAAAAATCCTGTCATGTCCCTGTTTTCGTTTTATATTATCTACAACCTGATATTAGTTGTTGATGAGCTTGTCTGACTCGTTGTTCCAGCTGTAGAGTGCTCTGATCTGCTCTCCAACCTTCTCTGATGGATGCTCTGAAGCAAGCTTTCTCATAGCCTTGAAGTGAACCTGACGTCCTGCAGGTGACATATCAAGTAAGAATTCCTTAGCAAATGTACCATCCTGGATGTCCTTAAGAATCTGCTTCATAGCCTTCTTTGTATCCTCTGTGATAATCTTAGGACCTGTGATGTAATCACCATACTCAGCTGTATTGGAAATTGAATATCTCATTCCTGCAAATCCTGACTGGTAAATAAGGTCAACGATAAGCTTCATCTCGTGGATACACTCAAAATATGCATTTCTTGGATCGTAACCAGCCTCGCAAAGTGTCTCGAAACCAGCCTGCATAAGTGCACATACACCACCGCAAAGAACTGCCTGCTCACCAAATAAGTCTGTCTCTGTCTCTGTTCTGAATGTTGTCTCAAGAACTCCGGCACGAGCACCACCGATAGCAAGTGCATATGCAAGAGCCATATCAAGAGCCTTACCTGTTGCATCCTGCTCTACAGCTACAAGACAAGGTGTACCCTTTCCTGCCTGATACTCTGAACGTACTGTGTGACCAGGAGCCTTAGGAGCGATCATTGTAACATCAACATCCTTAGGTGGCTTGATACAACCGAAGTGGATATTGAAACCATGAGCGAACATAAGCATGTTACCGGCCTCAAGGTTTGGCTCGATGTCCTTCTTGTACATATCTGCCTGTAACTCATCATTGATAAGTATCATGATAATATCAGCTCTCTTAGCTGCCTCAGCTGCTGTATATACTTCAAATCCCTGAGCCTCTGCCTTTGCCCATGACTTGCTGCCTTTATAAAGACCGATAATTACATTGCAACCTGATTCCTTAGCGTTAAGGGCATGTGCATGACCCTGGCTGCCGTAACCGATAATAGCGATTGTCTTACCATCTAATAAAGATAAATTACAATCTTCCTGATAATAAATTTTTGCTTCTGACATAATTTTGTCCTCCTATTATGTATAAATCACATATATAATATTAATTATCCAAATGGATAACAATAAACTAACCTCTCACAAGCCCTGTAAGTCCTGTTCTTACAAGTTCTACGATCTCGAAGCCATCAAGAAGCTTAAGGAAAGCCTCACACTTTGATGTGGTTCCGATAAGCTCAATTATAAGTGAGCCCTTTGATACATCAACAATATTGGCTCTAAATATATCTGCAATAGAGATGATATCCTGACGGGAATCCTTCTCAGTCTTAACCTTAACAAGAACCAGCTCTCTGCATACTGATTTTCCCGGTTCAAGCTCCACGATCTCAACAACATCCTCAAGCTTGTTTAACTGCTTTGATATCTGGACAAGACTGGCATTGTCTCCACTTGCTGCAACAGTCATTCTTGAGTAGGCTGGATTTTCTGTAACTCCAACAGTAACACTGTCTATATTATATCCTCTTCTACTAAATAATCCTGACACTCTGCTAAGTACACCTGATGTGTTCTCCACAAGCAGTGATAATACTATATTTCCCATCTAACAGTACCGCCTTTCAAATCAAACTAAATAATAATATACTAACTAGCGAATTTAGTCCAACCATTATTATAATTAGGTTGCTTCACCTTGTCAATTTGTATTTTATTTTATCTATATATAATATGGCATATGGTCTATTTTCCTCTGTCTATTCAATATTCAACAATTTTTTTACAAGCACTACAGAATCTGCCGCATCCTTTGAATATCCGTCTGCACCGATCTCATCAGCATAGCTCTGGGTTATAACAGCTCCGCCTATTACAACCTTTATGTCAAGATTTCTTTCCTTAACAAGATTTACCACATCCTTCATTCTTACCATGGTGGTGGTCATAAGTGCAGATAAACCGATCAATGAAGCATTTTCCTTAACCGCCATGTCAACGATCTCTTCAGCAGGAACATCCTTACCCATGTCTATAACATTAAAGCCGTAGTTTTTAAGCATAAGCACCACAAGGTTCTTTCCTATGTCGTGAATATCACCTTCAACAGTTGCAATAACCAGAGTCGGCATGGCAACGCCGTCATTTTTCTTAGGAACCAGTGGGCTTACGATATTTATTGCCATTTCCATGGTCTCCGCACTGGCAATAAGCTGTGGCAGGAAGTATTTCTTCTTCTCAAACAGCTCACCAACCTTGTTTATTCCCGATATAAGATCATCGTTTATCATTTCTTCGGGATTTCTTCCGGAAGCCAGCTCCGCATTTACATGTTCCACGATGTTTCGCTTGTTTCCCTTTACCACATCTACAAATATCTGGCTTCCCTGTATATCATTATCACCCTTTGGTGCGTCTGATGCAGGGGACGCAGATACCGCCCTTACGTTATTTATGTACTTAACATCCGAGCCTTCCTTGTTGAGAAGCATATCTGTGGCATACGCGGAGTTCATAAGTAATGCCTGGGACGGATTGGCAATAGCCATCGTAAGTCCCTTTGATATTGCCATTGAAAGAAATGCAGCATTGACAAATGTCCTCTCAGGGAGACCAAAGGAAATATTTGAAAGTCCGCAGATAGTTGCAAGTCCCATGTCATGACAATACTCTATGGTCTCTAATGTGGCAACAGCGGCATTTTTCTGGGCTCCGACTGTGGCAACCAGTCCGTCCACCACTATATCTTCCTTGGTAAATCCATCGTTAAATGCTTTAAAAAGTACCGCATTGATATTTGCCTCTTTTTCATTTCTGTCCTTAGGAAGACCCTCATCACTTAAAGGAAGCAGGATAAACATGGCACCATATTTCTTGGCAATAGGAAGTATCTCCTTTATCTTAACCTCCTCAAGGGATATGGAATTAATAAGGGCACGTCCCGGATATGTCCTGAGGGCAGCCTCTATAACCGACGGATAACTTGAATCAATACAGAGCGGGAGATTTACAGCCTGGGACACCTCACCAACAACCCTTAACATCATTTCCTTCTCGTCAATTCCGTTCATTCCCACATTTATATCGAGGATGGACGCTCCCATCTCAACCTGCTCCTCAGCCATGCTCATAACCAGATCAAGCTTTCCTTCCCTGAGTTCTGCCTGAAGCTTCTTTTTACCGGTAGGATTTATCCTTTCACCAACCACCATAAATGGTGCGTCAAGCTCTATAAACTGGGTGGCACGCTCTGATGATATACATCTCTTATGTTCGGTGCTAACCTGCGGGATCTTCATGGTGGCAGCCATATCCGCAGCAGCTTTTATATGGGCAGGTGTTGTTCCGCAGCAGCCACCGATCATGGAAGCTCCCGCCTCTATAAGTACCTTCATATCCTCGGCAAATTCCTCCGGAGTCATGACATACACGCTCTTGTCATTCACAAGCTCCGGCATACCTGCATTAGGCTTTGCAAATACCGGTATAAATGCAATGCTCTTCATATCGGCAACTATACCCTTCATCTTATCGGGACCTGTTGAACAGTTTACACCAATGGCATCCACTCCCAGGTTCTGAAGTACATTTACCGCTGTGACAGGATCTGTTCCAAACAATGTCCTGCCATCCTCGTTGTATGTAAGACTCGCCATTATAGGAAGATCACATACCTCCTTGCAGGCAATAACTGCCGCTCTGGTCTCTGCAAGGCTCATCATTGTCTCAACAACTATAAGGTCTGCCCCTGCGTCATTAAGTATCCTTATCTGTTCCTTATATACATCCACAAGATCTTCAAACACGAGATTTCCCATAGGAGCAAGCTGTTTTCCTGTCATGGTAATATCCCCTGCAACATATCCGTGTCCTGCCAGTCTTACAGCTTCCTTTGATATGTTCACAAGCTCTGTGTTCATGGCAACTATGTCATCTTCCAGCCCATACTCTTCAAGCTTTATACGGTTACATGTAAATGTGGGTGCATAAAGTATATCTGTACCTGCGTCAAGATATGCCTTCTGCAGATCAAGCATTATGCTCTTATTCTCAAGGATCCATTTCTCAGGGCACACTCCCATAGGCATTCCCGCCGCCATAAGGTTTGTTCCTGTAGCTCCGTCAAGTATAAGTATCTTCTCATCAAAAAGCTTTCTGAATGTTTTCTTGTCCATATATTTCTATCCTTTTAGTGAATTATTTTTTTATTCTAAAGTTTTATGTATTTGCCTCAAGGCCTGTATCCACAATAAGGTCACTGCCGTCTGCCGCTGTTGTGGCCAGAAGATCACATCTTTCATTCCCCGGGTGTCCGTTGTGTCCCTTTACCCATATAAAGGTCACTTCGTGCTGCTCCTTAGCCTTAAGAAGCCTGAGCCACAGATCCTTGTTCTTGACCGGCTCATTCTTACCACGCTTCCAGCCCTTCTTTATCCAGCCATCTATCCAGTGCTCATTAAATGCCTTGCACAGGTACTGGCTGTCGGAATAAAGGTTCACCCTGCAAGGTCTGACCAGTGCCTCAAGTCCCACTATAGCAGCCATAAGCTCCATGCGGTTATTGGTGGTCTTGACATACCCCTGGCTATATTCTCTGGTGTGAACCTGTCCCTTAGCGTCTGTGTAAGACAACACAGTACCATAGCCACCGGGACCATTAGGATTTCCTCTTGCGGATCCATCTGTATATATAATCACATCATTCATCTGTCACTATCTCCATCTATTCTGTTTATTGACGCCAGTATAAGCTTCTTCAGTTTATCAGAAGCAGTGTCTCCTGTCTTTATTATATCCTCGTGGGACAGCACTCCTCCAAGACCTGCCGCCTTATTGCATACCACTGATATTCCTGCAATCTCCATTCCCATATGTTTCGCTGCAATGGCTTCACACACTGTACTCATGCCCACGGCGTCTGCACCTATAAATCCGTAAAATCTTATCTCCGCCGGTGTTTCATACTGGGGACCTGTAACCTGAAGATACACTCCCTTACGGAGCTTTATTCCACATTCAGCTCCCGCTTCCTCAAGTATATGATTGATCCTGCCGCTGTACACTTCTGTCATATCAGGAAATCTCGGTCCAAGCTCTTCCTTGTTCTTTCCTATAAGGGGTGACGGAATAAATGTGGAAATATGATCTGTAAGTATCATCATATCTCCCGGATCAAGCTCACCTGCTATGCCTCCTGAAGCATTTGTCAGTATCAGCTTACCTGCTCCAAGCAAGAACATGGTCCTTACAGGCATAACGCACTGCTCCATGGAATATCCCTCATAATAGTGTACCCGTCCCTGCATAACCACCACCGGCACGCTATCTATATGACCGAATATAAATCTGCCCTTATGTCCTGCCACTGTAGAGCACGGAAATCCCGGAATATCCCTATAGGGAACGCAAACCATATCCTCCATGATATCCGCCGCATCACCAAGACCGCTTCCAAGCACCAGACCGATTCTTGGAACAATATCTATCTTTGTTTTTATATAATCTACTGCTTTCTGCAATGTATCTTCCATGTCAGCCATCCTTCCATCAAAGCTCCCGCCATATCGCCCTGACCGTTGCCATAACATACACAATATGCCATACATACCTATCCTGTAGCTGCCAGGCCATATGCCATACCATATACCGCTTTATATGAAAATACACATCATAAAAATGATGTGCACCTCCATAAATAATATAAAACGGAGATGGAGAGATTTGAACTCTCGCGCCGGTTACCCGACCTACCGCATTTCGAGTGCGGACCCTTCAACCACTTGGGTACATCTCCTGATACAGGACACCGGATCTCTAAAACCGATGTCATTTATACAAGGTCTACCAGTAAAGTATTACCGGCATACCTGCATATGCATTATTGTAAATAATCCCCGCCTTGCTTAAAGGCAGATTAACGCAGCCATGAGAACCGCCGTTCCTGTATATGGAACCGCCGAATTTTGAACGCCAGGTTGCGTCATGTAATCCGATACCTCCGTTAAAAGGCATCCAGTAATTTACATGGGAACGATAATCATCTCCCTCAAGATATGTATCATAATCCTTGTACACTATAGAATATATACCATCCGGCGTGCCGTGTCCATCAGAAGTACATCCTGTGACACAGGCGGTGTCTGTTACAAGCTTGCCGTCAACATACATGTATACATGCTGATTTGACAGATCTATCTCTATATAAGAATTACCTATATCTCCCTGACCGGTGTAGGCAGCACCTGTTCTTGAAAACTCAGGAACAAGAGTCACAGTCTTATGGGCATTTAATGCTTCGTATATCTGTTCAACCTCAGCCTCCTGATCTATACGCCATCCGTATTTCCTTCCATGCTGGGTCAACTTCCTTCCGTCTGTTGTGACGAACTCACGGTCAGTATCTACAGTATCGTACTTTTCTGCCATTTGTGCAACATATTTTTTTATTTTTTCTCTGTCAAATTGCCATTTGTCCTCATCATAGTATGTCCAGTCACCAAATTCTTCACTGGTAAGCTCAAATGAAACCCTGTCTATCTGGAAGGTTATCTTCATGGCAAGGTATCCCTTCAATGTATTATAAGTCGATACAACACCGGCATCATCCGACCTTATCTCCGCAGGGATATAGCACATATTGTCAAGAAGGTTAAAATGCTCGGCTCTGTTATTCAGAGCCTTCTCCACTCCATCAATAAGCACATCATGATCTATAACAGTGCTCTGGGTCTCAGGTATTATGACAGCCTGTCCTTTTTCTATCACAACATAGGCATTATCAGCCTTCTTCATATTTTCCTTATTCATGAAATCAAAACCTGCTATACACTTCGCAAGCTTATCCCTGTCGTAGTCCACCTTATACCTTACGGCATAATCCTTCCTGTCATTCAACATAACAGGCCACAGAAACAGGCTCTGATTATTCCTTATGTTATCCGAACCGTAAGATACAGTAATATTCATATTGATATCTTCCGGATTTATGATATAGGACTTTCCGTCGGCGGTACATATGCACAGACTGTATGAATTTATATAATTATTTACACCTCGATCCAGCTCACTAAAACTGTCAAACGACATCTCCACGCCATCAACAGTAGTATTAGGCATCATATAAAACTTAAAGAATATACCTATTGCTATATATAAAAGTATGGCAACTGCCGCAACAGTGATCCCGCATATAGCTGCAATACGTTTGATTGCTCTGACTCTGTTTTTCTTCTTCTCCGCCTTATCAAACAGATCTGTCTGAACGTAGACATCCTCCTCCAGATCCCGCATGAAAGTATCCTCAATTTTCTCTTCTGAATTACTTACATCCATTCATTTACCCCTTTATACCAACATCGCCCAATTTATTTTTTCCCTTTATACTGACACTACATTAATTTTTCTACCCTTTATACTGACACTACACCAATTATCTTTTGCCATTTATCTTCACCATAACAAGATCAGGCTTATTAAACACCCTTATCTTGATGGTATGGCATCCAAGCCCCGCACTTACGATCATTTTTCTGTCTCCTATACTGTACAGGCCCTTATAGTATCTGGGGAACAATTTTATAGCAGGAGACACAATGCCCCCAAGAAACGGAAGTATCATCATCCCACCATGCACATGTCCCGACAACGAAAGATCGGCTCCCCAGTCGGCATACTCAGGAAAATAATCAGGATTGTGGGCTATAAGTATATCATAATTCTCACTGCCTGCAGGGCCTATGGTTTCCTTTATATAGCGGTCATCCATATAGGTCTTCTTAAATCTCTTATAATATATCCTGTCCATGTCAAGACCGTATATCCTGACATTATACTCCGGGATATATATATCCTCATTAATAAGCCATAGGGCTTTTTCCTTTGTTCCTTCGTACAGGTCCTTCCACAGGCTTCCGTACAGCTCCGTATCATTGGAAGTCCTGAGTTCATGGTTTCCCTTGCCTATATAGACCTTATATTTATCCGCCAGTTTATTTATAAGATCAACTGCCACGTCGGGTCTCTGTCCCGGCTTACCAAGGATCAGATCCCCTGCCACAATAATGAACGCAGGCTTCTGACCATCTATCTTTTGGATAAGCCTGCTGTTATTTTCTCCAAATTCCGCAGAATGAAGATCAGCGATCACTGCAAATCTTATATCTTTCTTCACCTTATCGGAATGTATGGTATATTCCGATACACCTATGCATCTGTTTTCCCTGAGGCTTTCAGCCGTTACAAATAAAACAGCCACAACTACCAAAACAACGATCAACCAAATTACAGTCACGTATATTCTCCCGGTATATTACTTCCTTATTATGTGTTCAAACATAGTCTGCATGCCATACATGTAGGTCTTCTCACCCACGGCTTCACCTGTATTCACTGCCACCATGCCTATAGTCCTGTCACCTACCGTATACTTCACATATCCGATACAGTCGCCCTTTTTTAACGGAGCCTTAAGCTCATCATCATAAAGTACCAGCTCCTTTTTAACATCCTCTGCTTTTTCGCCGTTAAGCAGCACTGCGTTAAAATCTGACACTGAAGTCATTTTAACATATTCCCTGTCTCCATTTAATACTTTTATGTCATTTTTTTGTAAAATTTTTTTATCTGTGTAAGCATAACATCTGGCAAATCCATAGTCCAGAAGCTTTGCTGCGTCAGTGTTTCTGTTTTCCTTGGTGTCGGCTCCCATTACCACCGCAATAAGTTTAACTCCGTTTCTGTTGGCAGTGGCACTGATACAGTAATGGGCAGTGGAGGTATAGCCGGTTTTAAGTCCGGTGGCTCCCTGATACTGCCTCAAGAACTTATTTGTGTTTACCAGACCAAACTCCTTTTCTCCTCTTCTGGTCTTATGTATTATGGTGTCCGTCCATATTGACGTATAATTAAATATATCCGGATATCTGGTGATAAGCTCCCTCGACATTATAGCAATATCCCTGGCCGTGGTCTCATGCCCGTCTGCATCAAGACCGCAGGCATTCTTAAATGTGGTATTCTCCATCCCCAGTTCCCTGGCCTTATTGTTCATATCTGCCACAAATGCCTCCTCGCTTCCGGAGGTAAATTCCGCCATGGCAACAGCGGCATCATTACCCGAGGCAATTATGATACATTTGATCATATCTTCAACGGTCTGCTGTTCATTTGCCTCAAAAAAACACTGTGAACCACCCATGGAGGCAGCATGTTCACTTACGGTCACTATATCCTCCAATGTGTACTGCTTATTATCTATGGCCTGGAATACCAGAAGCAGTGTCATAACCTTTGTTACAGACGCCGGCTTCATCTTGGCATCTGCGTTCTTCTCATATATCACTGTCCCCGACTCCGCCTCCATCACTATAGCTGATGGGGAACCAAGAGTAAGTTCTTCGGTAGTTTCCGCCCTGACATTCAGTATGCTGCCGGATAATATGACACAACAGCAAAGTACAAATGAAACAATCTTATTAAACAAATGTCTCTCCACCTTTTTAATTTTATAGAGAACAAACCGATATTTAGGAAAATATATCAGTTTATATATTATATTAGTCCATTAAAAATTTTATACTTTTATAACTCTTTTCATTCTGCTATAATACATATCAGAAATTTACTGATAAGGAGAAACTAACTATGAGCATGAAATTGATCAAGCGGGTTCCTACAGGTGACGAAATAAAGGAACTCTACCCTCTTTCTACTGAGCTTAAGAAGATCAAAGCCGCAAGAGACGAGGAAATCAGAAAAGTATTTACCGGAGAAGACAATCGATTTTTATTTATCATCGGACCATGCTCTGCAGATAACGAAGAAGCTGTATGTGATTATTTAAACAGACTTGCAAAAGTCGCTGATGATGTTAAGGATAAGATCCTTGTCATCCCAAGAATCTATACTAACAAGCCAAGAACTACCGGTGACGGCTACAAGGGAATGTTACACCAGCCGGATCCTACAAAGGCTTCAGATATGCTTGAAGGACTCTATGCCATAAGAAAAATGCACATAAGAGCCATCAAGGAGACCGGTCTGACCGCTGCAGATGAGATGTTATATTCAGAAAACTGGCAGTATGTTGACGATATACTTTCATATGTTGCCATCGGTGCAAGATCTGTAGAGGATCAGCAGCACAGACTTACAGCGTCAGGTATGGATGTTCCTGTAGGTATGAAGAACCCTACAAGCGGTGATTACAATGTAATGATGAACTCATGTATTGCAGGCCAGCACCCACACACCTTCCTGTACTCAGGCTGGGAGGCACATACAGACGGCAATCCTCTCACACACTGTATCTTAAGAGGTGCCCTTAACAAGCACGGACAATCAATATCAAACTACCACTATGAGGATTTACGTCTCCTTGCCGATACTTACCAGAAATTCAACCTGGTAAATCATGCATGTATCGTAGATGCCAACCACAATAACTCAGGAAAGAAGTTCGCTGAACAGCCAAGGATCGTCAAGGAAGTTATCCATAGCTGTAATTATGACTCTGAGATCAGATCACTGGTTAAGGGTGTTATGGTTGAAAGCTACATTGAGGATGGCAACCAGCCTGTAGATGGTGGCTGCTATGGTAAGTCCATTACTGATCCTTGTCTTGGATGGGACAAAACAGAACGTCTTTTAAAGGAAGTTGCTGATTTACTGTAAAAAAAAGAGAGCCTAGGCTCTCTTTTTTTTTATTTATTTTTTATTACCGATGAGCTATTCTGTTCTTCCACTCACCGGCAACCATTGTAAGTACCATTCTTCCGAGATTGGCATCTCCCGGCATTTTAATCTTTCTTGTAGCGTACGCATAGGCCGGATCAAGCCTGCCTGTTATTATCTTATCCAGTGTCGCAGGTGTAACTATCAACATTACATCTCTTTCTTTGTAATCTCCCTCATGGACGCTCATATGTCCGTCCTTAAATTTAAGATAGAAATTACTCTCACTGTTGTCCCCACCAATAATATCAAACTGGAAATAAGATTCCTTATCAATGCAATCAAATACTGCACCTTCTGAAACGCGCTCAAAAACTTTCTTGCATTCATCCAGAGTCATACCATCCCCCTCTTTATATCTTACAGGAATTCGAAATCTGCTTCCTCTTCTCCGTCACCGATAAGAACCTGATTACGCTTTACATTCTCCTCGATCTCACCTACGAAGATTTCCTCTACTTCTTTCTCATCCTCTGTCATTGCACTCTTTCCTGCAAATGCCTGTGGCTTCGGCTCTTCCTTAGGCTTCATCTTGAGCTTCGCAGGCTCCTCAACAGTCTGTGACTTCATTTTGAGCTTTGTGATAGGATCTGCGTCAAATGCTGATGTGTCAACCTTTACATCACTTGTGCTTCCTCCATTAGCTCTAAGCTCTTCCATCTCTGCCTTAAGCTTTGCAAGCTCAGCCTTGGCATTTGAAAGCACTTCATTTGCCTTCTTCTTTGCGTCATTGATAATCTTGTTAGCCTCAGCGTTTGCTGCATTCTGCTCCTTCTTGCTTCCGGGAGCTGCCTGCTCTAACTGCTTCTCAAGCTCGTAGATCTTAACGCTGTTCTCCATAAGTGACTTCTTTGAAATCTCATTCTCATCAGCAATTGCCTTATACTTTGTCTGAAGCTCAATATACTCTGTGCTGATTTCTCTGACAAAACTGTTAACCTCGTCCTTATTATAACCAAACAGTCCCTTTTTAAAGGTCTTTGACTCTATCTGTTCCTTTGTTAACATTTCGTAATTCTCCTTCTTCGTAAATTATATAGTTCTAGCATAACCTAAAAAATATTATATAAATAATTAGTATTTTTTTCAAGAATTATTAATTAAATTTAACAATATTTTGCTGTAAAAATATTATTTCCAGTCATCACTGTCCAATAAAATAGTAAATGGACCGTCATTTAACAGAGAAATCTTCATATCGGCGCCGAATTTTCCCGTCTGGACATCCGGAATCTGCTCTCTGCAGGCAGATATGATGTACTCATACATACTGTCAGCATAGTCCGGCTTGCCGGCATTGATAAAGGATGGCCTGTTTCCCTTTCTGCAATCTGCGCAGAGGGTGAACTGTGACACGATCAGCAGGCTTCCTTTCACGTCCTTAAGACTTAAGTTTGTTTTGTCATTTTCATCCTGGAATATCCTTAAGCCCACCAGCTTCTTCACAAGCCTGTCCGCATCCTCTTTTGTATCACTGTCAAATACTCCCACAAATACCAGGAGTCCCTTATCTATACCTGATATCTGCTCTCCCTCCACACATACCTCTGCATGGCTTACTCTCTGTATAACAAATTTCATATTATCCCACTTTCTCTATCAGTCAGCGATACCTATTGCTTCTACTGCAACGCTTCCGCCTCTTATTACCTCTATCCTGTTAGGGAATGTTTCCTTAAAAAGCTTTATGGCATTGTCATTCTTATCCTCTGTCTGGACACACTCCACAAGGATACTGTTCCTGTTGTAGTCGGCAATGTTGTATCCGAAGGCATTGGCAATCCTGAACACCTCATCCTTGTCTGCACTGCTGCAGCTGTTTACCTTTACAAATAATACCTCTCTCTTATGGATAGGTATATCTGTGTAGTCAACCACCTTTATAACCTCAACGCTTCTGTTTAACTGCTTCTTAACCTGTTCAAAGGTCCTGTCATCACTGGTGAAGCTTATTGTCATTCGTGACACCGTGGGATCCTCGGTAACTCCAACGGTTATACTGTCCATATTGTATGATTTGCCTGAAAATAATCCAGATATCCTGGCCATTACACCTATCTCATTTTCAACATAAAGGCATATCCATCTCTTCTTCATTATCTATATCCTCCATATTTTTTAAACTAACTGTTTTCTCTAACCTGCCAAAAGCTTTTACCACATAGTCCCTGCCGGCTCTTAACAATCCATGATCATCTGGTCAAGGGACTTTCCGCCCGGAACCATAGGGAATACATTTGCAGCAGGATCGATATATGCCTCGATTACTGTAGGGCCATTCTTGTTCTCTCTAGCCTTTGTAAATGCAGCTCTTAACTCTTCTTCATTTGTAACTCTTATACCAACCGCATCATAGCTTTCTGCGAGCTTAACAAAGTTTGGTGTATACTTTGGACAGCACTTGTCAGGATTCATACAATCCCTGTTGCAGCTTCTTCTGTATCTTAAGCATGTACTGCTGTAACGCTTGTTGAAGAACAGCTCCTGCCACTGACGTACATTTCCCAGATATCCGTTATTGAGGATCACAAGGGTAACAGGTAGCTCGTAGGAAACTGCAGTTGCCATCTCCTGTATGTTCATCTGTACTCCGCCGTCACCTGATATACATATTACATCCTTGTCCATATTTCCAAGCTTGGCACCTATGGCAGCAGGGAAACCGTATCCCATTGTTCCTAGCCCGCCGGAGGTAAGAAGCTGCTTGTTCTCATCTATCTCTATATACTGGGTAGTCCATAACTGGTTCTGACCTACATCTGTTGTGATGATGAGGTTATTGTACATTTCATTAATGGTCTTGATGATCTTTTCAGGAGTAAGTCCGCTGTAGGAATTCATGTTGATAGGATGTTCTTCCTTGATCTTCATTATCTCTGATACCCAGTCGGCTATGTCAAGCTTCTCTGCATACTTGTGCATTTTTGTTATGGCAACCTTGGCGTCTGCAACAATAGGTATATCAACCTTGATATTTCTTGAGATTGACGCCGCATCTATATCTATATGGATTATCTCTGCATTCTTTGCAAATGTATCAATGGTACCTGTGATCCTGTCATTAAATCTTGTTCCTATGGAGAACAGGACATCACATTCCATGATAGCCTTGTTTGAAGCAAGATTTCCATGCATACCGATATTGCCTACATACAAAGGATGGTTGGTAGGGATAGCCCCCTTACCCATGATGGTTGTTACAACCGGTACTCCGGTAAGCTCTGCCAGCTCTGTCATTTCCTTTCTGGCATGGGCGATATTTACACCACCACCAATCAGGAATACAGGTCTTTTTGCGTTCTTTAACTTCTCAAGAGCCTTCTTTATCTGTCCCGAGTGAGCCCCCTCTGATGGCTTGTAGCCACGGATATTTACCTCTGTAGGATACTCGTCACTTCCCATGGCAATCTGTATATCCTTAGGGATATCTACAAGTACCGGTCCCGGCTTTCCTGTCTTCGCAATATAAAAGGCATTCTTGATGATCCTTGCAAGATCCTCTCTCTTTCTTACTGTAACTGCATACTTACATATACTTCTTACAATTCCTACAGTATCAACCTCCTGGAATGCGTCATTACCGATGAGATTTGTAGGAACCTGTCCTGTAAAGCATACAAGAGGTACGCTGTCGAAGTTGGCTGTTGCAATACCTGTAACAAGGTTTGTTGCACCCGGTCCTGATGTAACAAGACATACGCCAACCTTTCCTGTAGATCTTGCATATCCGTCTGCCGCATGAACAAGTGCCTGCTCATGACGTGGAAGTATCATATCTATCCCCTCTGCGTCATATAAAGCGTCAAAAAGATCAATAGCTGTTCCTCCCGGATAAGCAAATAAAGTCTCAACATGCTCTTCCTGTAAAGCCTTTACAAACATTTTTGCTCCACTTATTTCCATAACTTTTCCTCCAATTCTTGTTAAACAATAAAAAAATCCCAAGCAACATAATGCTTAGGACGAAAATTCCGCGGTACCACCTAACTTCAGGAAAACCTGCTCTCATACAGTACAATAGTAAACTCTAAAATATACTGTTTTCCTGTAACGGGGAATACCGTTGAAGCCTACTTGGTACAAATACCGTTCAGTTCACTGCTCGAGGGCTACTTCCACATATCCTGGATAAAGATTTACACCACCATCTTCTCTCTGGGATCCGGTTATATATGTACTCCTCCCTGTCACTGCATTTACCAATACAATTTCATATATTTTACCACAACATACGTCATATTGGCAAGGAAAAAAGAATATAATATAAACAAAAATTTCAGGAAATAACTATGTGCTCAATCGCCGGTTTCTTTAATCCTAATATAATTCCGGATCAGGAAAAATCCCGCCGGATCCTTACAGCCATGAATAAGTGCCAATGTCACAGAGGTCCTGATGAGGAAGACATAATTCAGGCAGGTGGCTGTGGCATGGCTCATACAAGACTGTCCATCAGAGATATCTCCAGGGGACACCAGCCAATGAAGATCAATAAAAATGGAAATAATTATTACATAGTCTACAATGGCGAGATATATAACCATAAGGAACTAAAAAACAAGCTTACTTCAAGGGGCTACAGCTTCAATACAACCTGTGACACAGAAGTACTTCTGAATACTTTCATATGTTTCGGTCCTGATTATTTTGAAAATGTAAATGGTATATTTTCCTGTGCCATATATGACGAGTCAGAAAAAAACGTATACCTGTTCAAGGATCATTTTGGCGTAAAGCCGCTTTTCTATACTATCTCAAAGGGAACTCTCATATGGGGCTCTGAAATTAAGGCTCTGTTCTGCTATCCCGAGATCTCCCCGGAGATAGATGATGAGTCATTGCGTGAATTAACAGGCCTCGGACCTGCCAAACTAAACTATTCGGGTGTATTTAAAAACATACATGCGGTAAAACCCGGGCACTATATTAAATACAGTAAAAAAGGCTTCCTTGAGGCACCATTTTTTACATTAAAAACCAGATATCACTCTGATACATATAATGAAACTGTAGAACATACCGGGTATCTTGTAAAGGACGCCATTCTTAAACAGATAGTCAGCGATGTTCCCATCTGTACCTTCCTGTCCGGAGGCTTGGACTCTTCTATTGTAAGTGCTGTATGTGCAGACAAATTAAAGGAAAACGGTCAACAGCTTTCTACATTTTCCTTTGAATTTGCTGAAAATGACAAGTATTTTAAATCTAACAGTTTCCAGCCTACCCTGGATAAGGATTACGCTGCATTAATGGCGGTAGATCTTGATACGGACCACAGGATCCTCACTATAACCTATGAAGAAACATTAAATGCTCTGTATGAATCCGTACTTTCAAGGGATCTTCCTACCATGGCTGATGTGGACTCTTCCCTTCTTCTTTTCTGCCGTCAGGTATCAAAGACTCACAAGGTGGTCTTAACCGGCGAGTGTGCTGATGAGGTATTCGGCGGATATCCATGGTTCTATCGTCCGGAGCTCCTTAACGTGGATACATTTCCATGGATGACAGATATGTATTCAAGAACTGCTTTGCTTAAGGACTCATTGATAGAAAAATTGGATATAAAAACATATGTAAAGGACACATACAACACTATTGTAAATAAGATTGCGGTTCTCCCTGATGAGTCAGCCGAAGCCAAGTCCAGAAGGCGTATCGGCTACATTAACCTGTACATGTTCATGGCTACCCTGCTTGAAAGAATGGACAGAACCAGCATGTGGAGCGGGCTAGAGGCAAGAGTGCCATTTGCAGATCACAGGCTCATAGAGTATATCTACAATGTTCCATGGGAATTTAAGTACCGGGACGATACCGAGAAACACCTGCTCCGTACCGCCTGCAGGGATATCCTTCCTGAATCCATCTTTAAAAGAAAGAAGTCCCCTTACCCTAAGACATACAATCCATTCTACGAAAAGGCATTAAACGCAATATTTACAGATATCATAAATACCCCATCGGAACCGGTAAACAAGCTTATAGACAAAGAAAAAGCAATGAGGTTCATGAACTCCACCATGGATTACGGCAGACCTTGGTATGGTCAGCTTATGGCGGGACCTCAGCTCATTGCTTACTATATCCAGATCAATTACTGGTTGAAAAAATATGATGTTAATATAATTTAGTCATCCGGCATGTGTCAAAAAAACTCATTTCATCAACAAAAGCCACAATCCTTTCGGGCTGTGGCTTTTTTTTCGCTGTCACATCATATATATATCGTATATGAGATCATTTCCTGCAATTCTTATACAAGTACCGGTTCGATCTGCTTTCCCTGCATTGCCATCTCAATAGTATCCGGGATGAGCTTGAGATTGGCGATAAGGGAGTTAGGCTTCTTCACCGGATCATCCTGGGCAAATGGAACAAAATAAATATTCTTCATATTCATTAAGAGTCCGATATTCTTGAAGTTAATGCCCATAGCGTCATTTGTGGATATAGAAATGATAAGTGGCTTGTTGTTTCTCAAGTGAGCCTTGGCTGCCATCAATACTGGAGAATCCGTAATACCATTTGCAAGCTTGGCAAGGGTGTTTCCGGTGCACGGAGCTATGACCATGGCATCAAGATACCCCTTAGGGCCAATAGGCTCTGCACCCATTATGGTATCTATTATCTTGTGGCCGGTTATTTCTTCTATATCCTCTCTCATTTTCTCTGCAGTACCAAATCGTGTATCATATGAAGCAGCAGAATTTGAAAATATAGGAACTATGTCGCCAAATACCTGCTTCATTTCTCTTATTTCAATCTTTACTTTATCAAAAGTACAAAAGGAACCTGTTATTCCGATACCTATTGTGTACCCTGATAAATCCATATATTTCTATCCTTTCAACATCAGTGCCTCTCCCAGAAGCCTGCCTGCTGTCTCCGGGCTGTATTTTCCCGGAATACCAAGGCTGTGTTTATATTTAAGTCCCACCTTGTCACAGAAGGCGAAATCTGTGCCGCCGGGCATAGAGGCAATATCTATTATTATGACATCAGGAGAGAACTTTTCCAGAACCTGTCTGTCAAGGATCATTGCCGGAATTGTATTAAAGCAGAAATCAAATCCATCATATGGCTTTTTTCTGTACTGGTCATCAAGAAGCATTGAAGCGACACCCTTTTCCTCGGCCTCCGTACATGACTCTTTTCGTCTTGCCAGCACCGTTACGTCTGCACCCCACGCCTTAAGCCTGTCACATATTGCTTTACCACAGGCACCGTATCCGGTCACAAGACATTTAGAGCCTTCTATATTGATACTGCTCATTAACGCAGCGTCTAAGATAGCTCCTTCAGCAGTGGCAACACCATTTCTGTTCTTGATCCAGTCATCTGTCATAAAATCGTACACCTCAATGTCATGCTCATAGCAAAGCTTATGGACAGACTCCGGGATCTTGCTTCCGGATAACAGCTCTGAGTTGGTGATGAGATACCTGATATCTTCCACATCAATACCACCATCACTTCCTATCACTCTGCCATCCTTCCCGAGAACCGGGGTAGGAAGCACGATACAGTACTCATCTGCCTCCTTTGATATATCCTCAAGCCGTGCTAATTCATCCATAACAATGGGCATATCATCTTTTCTGCTATTTTCGGTTATACTCACATCCGAAGGAAGCTTTGTTCTGTACATGTATACATTTTTACCTGACTCCTTCAGATAGACAGCCATATAATAATTCCTTACATCTCCGCCAACAACTAAATAGGTCTCCATATGATCCTCCTGATTATTTATAATATGCATATATAGCTACAAAAGTGTATGTTCATATATAATGTCAAATATATTTCCGTAATTTCTCTCATATACATTCCGGGTACTTGTAATGTCCTGCCTGTATACCTCACTGTTACCTATATACACTATGACACAGCCAAGACGCTGTCCCCTTTTTATCGGTGCCTTAAGATCACTGTTAAACACCACCTTATATTTTATTTCCTCATCATCGGTCATGTTGAGATCACACGTTATGTAAACTTCTTCGTACATAGACGATACTGTCTCCCCTTCCTCGTCCATGCCGCTTCCTATGTCAATATCATATATATTTATATTCTTTTCAAAATGCACTGTGTGCATGTTATCTTCCACATATTTGATTATTTTCAGGGAGTCCTTCCATTTGTGGTTTTTGTCTGGAGGATATCCTGAATTTAAAAGTGAAAATACATACCTGTGTCCGTCCCTCTCAAAGGCTCCCACATAACAATAGCCTGCGTCACAGGTAAATCCTGTCTTTCCTGACAACACATCATGGGACAGTTTAAGTAGATTATTGTGATTATTTACAGTGAAGGATCTCTTCTTGCTAAGATCCGTGAAAGAATGGGTTCCGGTGCCGGTAATGGCGAGAAAATCCTCCCGGCTGTCAGAATAGCTTATACAGTACCTCATTATCTGGGCAAGATCATAGGCAGAGGTTCCGTGAAATCCGCCATCGTTTGTGGCGTCAAGACCATTTGCAGTGACAAAATGTGTATTAACCAGTCCAAGCTGTCTCACCTTATCCATCATCATATCTGCAAATTCCTCCGTGCCCCCTGCCACATGCTCTGCAACGGCAACCGCCACATCATTGTAGCTCTCAAGCATCATGGCATACAGAAGATCTCCCAGGCGGTACTCTTCGCCACTTTTCACATCCATATTTACCTCAGGCATGGATGCCGCATAGTCAGATATGACCACCTTATCATTAAGATCACAGCTCTCAAGGGCTATTATACAGGTAAGTATCTTGGTGGTTGAAGCATTTGGCTGCCTGTTATCACTGTTCTTGCCACATATGACCCTGCCAGTCTCACCATCTATCAGCACTGCACTCTCCGCATATAAGGAAAAGGGAAAATCTTTAATTTCCCCTTCCTGTGCCTGAATTATTATATTATTTTTTAATGTTGCAGATATCAGGACAACCGCCATGGTCAATGCCACGATCCTGTACAATATCTTATGTATGCAAAATAAACGCATGTATAAAATATCAGTCTTCAATAATGCCTCCACATTATTCCTGTTCTACATCCACATTCAGAGTAAACTCTGCCTCCTTGGCTGCTTCAACCTTAAAGTCTTCGATCTTATCCGGCGCTATAACCGGCAGATCATCCTTGGACTCAACTCCAAAACACCTTAAGAAATCCTCTGTTGTACCAAATAATATTGGTTTTCCCGGAGCATCAAGCCTGCCCACCTCAGTAACAAGATTGTATTCCATAAGCCTGTTGATGGCATGGGAACATGACACACCTCTTATGGCTTCTATCTCCGGTCTGGTGATAGGCTGCTTGTAGGCGATTATGGACAGAGTTTCAAGGAGAACATCCGTAAGGGTATGCTTCTTAGGCATATTCACGACTCTGCTTAACTCACCATAATATTCATTTCTTGTGCACATCTGATATGAATCCTCAAGCTTCACTATCTTTATTCCACGCTTGCAGCTGTTATATTCCAATATGTACTGATCGACCACCGGCTCCAGCTCCTTAACCGGAACATTAAGGGCAACTGCCAGCTCCTGTACTCCCACGGACTCTCCCACCGAGAAAAGCACCGCCTCTATAACAGAGATAATATAGTCATAGGATAAACTGTTTATGCTTACCAATTTGCTCTCCTGTGAGTCATCTTCTCCATTAATTTCAACATTATTATCACCTGCCGGAATATCCTCACTATTATCTGCTATGTTGTCAGCAGATACAGTCTCGTTGTCGTTAATAACATCTTCGTTGTCTGTTATATCCTGGTTTTCTTCAATATTTGCCATATTTCTTTTCCTATTCCTGTGGATTATCTTTATTACAGCTCATCCTTTGAGTCTATTATTATATCTCCAAATAATTCATCCTGCCTTATTGTAATGGCTGATATCTTCATCAGCTCAAGGATAGCAAGAAATGTCACTATGACATTCATCTTTGAAGGCTGCATCTCAAGAAGCGTCCTGAAATTAATTCCGTTAAGTCCTCTCACCTGTTCCCTGACTTCAGCCATTTTATCTTCAAGGGATATCTCTTCCTTCTCTATGGTCTTGAATTTACTTCTTACAGGGTCAAGCTTGTCAACCTGCTTCCTCATTACTGACTTGAATATCTCATTCAATTTCTCAAGGTCAAGTCCCATACCGCTTACCAGCTCATAAGGATCTATCTCCTCGTGGTAGTTCTTAACCTCCGCCGGTATGGACGCTCCCTTGTAGAGATTTTTCTCGCCGTCAAGCTCCATATCCTTAAGCTCACAGGCAGCATATTTGTACATTTTATATTCAAGAAGTCTTCTGACCAGTTCGTCTCTCGGATCTTCTTCCTCCTCGCTTACCTCCTCATCCTTTGGAAGGAGCATTTTGGATTTGATCCTTATAAGGGTTGCAGCCATAACCAGAAACTCACTCATAACGTCCAGATCTTCCTCTTCCATATTATTGATATACTCAATATACTGATCTGTGATGGTCACAATAGGAATATCAAATATCTGAACCTTGTTCTTTTCAATTAGATGAAGCAAAAGATCCAGGGGACCCTCAAATACATTTAACTTCACATCTAATGCTGCCATATTACTTCTCCATTTCAGTTACGTGTCTCAGACCTTAAGGCATTCCAAGAAAATGCTGTTTCCCAGGTTCTCAAGGCCTGCCTCCGTATTATAGCATTATCAAAAATAATTGGCAACATTCTCGTATTTTATATGATAATGCAGACCATACCGCCATTGCTGTCATTTACGATCTTCTCCATAGTATCCTGAAGCTTCTGCTTGCTGGCATCATTTATCTTCTCCGACTTGGAGCTTATACCGTCATCCACAAGATTCCATATTGTCTTGCCGAATACATTTACATTCCAGATATCTCCATCATCATTTTTGCTGTTATTTATGTACTCAATAAGATCGTCAGCCTGTTCCTTGGTTCCGACGATAGGTGCCACCTCCGTGGTTATATCCGCCTTTATCATATGGATAGACGGTGCTGTAGCTTTTATCTTTATTCCATACTTATTTCCCGTCTTTATTATCTCCGGCGGATCAAGAGATATCTCATCCTTCTTCGGCATAACATATCCGTATCCAGATGCCTTCACAGCATTTAAGGCTTCAAGGATATTCTTACACAGCGACCTGTTCTCCGACAGCACCTTGATCTCATTTAAGAAATCATACTCATTACCTACCTCTGTTCCAAGCAGAGCACTGAGCATTTGATAGTAACACTCACTTTTCACATCAACTCTTATTGAACAGTTTCCTGTGGCAAGATCGATGTTGTCAATAATATATTTGTTTACATAATTATTTTCCGGTAAACTCATATTATTTATGTCATTTATACTGTAGGAATTTTTCATTATGTACACAGCATTTTCAATGACTGATTTCTTGATCTCATTGTCATCAGGGGAAATCTCCAGCCACTTTGGTATGTAGAAATTATATGTAGCAACCGGGAACGCATAAAGGATATTTGTGAATATCCTATTGATGTCATCCCTGGTAAGCAGCTCACAGTTTATTGCCATGACCTGGCAGCCATACTGCTCCTTTATGCTTCTCTGCAGCATGATACATTCCTGGGATGACGGCGTTGCTGAATTTACGATCACTACATAAGGCTTTCCTATATCCTTCAACTGCTTTATTGTCTTATCGCAGGCAGGCATGTATGCCTCCTTGCCTATCTCCCCGAAGCTTCCATCGGTTGTGACCACGATCCCTATGTTTGAGTGATTGTTTATGACCTTGTTGGTTCCGATCTCTGCCGCCTTTGAAAACGGTATATCGTAGTCAAACCATGGAGTGCTGACCATCCTCTCATTTCCATCCTCATTGTTTCCTGCGGCTCCATCCACCATATAGCCCACACAGTCAATAAGCTTTACCTTCACAGATATCTGATCATTTAGTCTTATATTGCAGCCTGTCTTGGGTATGAACTTAGGTTCAGTGGTCATTACGATCTTACCATTTGCAGATTGGGGCATTTCATCTATGGCAACCTCCCTGTCCTGTTCATTTTCTATGCCGGGTATCACCATAAGCTCCATAAATCTCTTGATAAATGTTGATTTACCGGTTCTCACAGGACCTACGACACCGATGAACATTTCTCCGTTGGTTCGTCTGCTTATATCGCTGTATACGTCATATTCCTTCATATATACCTCCATATATTTGTAGCCCACTATTACATATAAGAATATATGCCGGCGGCAGACAAAAAAGAACCACACCCTGTGTATCATAAAGTGTGGTTCTGTAAGTAATATCAATATTTACTGTCCCTGACCATCAGACCATCAGATCACCGAATCATCTCTGATCATTTCTGTTCATCTAAAACTGGAGCAGATGCATTAAAAGGCGAACTTCGTTCGCGGGCGTCTGCGTGCTTCATAAGGATTCCTCCCACCTTCGGTGGGTCCCTCCTTATGAAAATTATCGGTTCTGATTACTCAAGGTCAGTTAATTTATGAATTACTCTTTTCCTTTTTCTTCTTAAAGATAAGTCCTCCTGTGATACCCATACTTACAAATAATATCACAACTGCTCCGGCAAGTGGAGTATTATCTCCTGTCTTTGGCTTATCCGGATTTGTTGGCTTGCCAGGCTTATCCGGCTTACCAGGTTCGGTTGAGGTCTCAGTAGTCACCTCAGTAGAAGTTTCTGTGGTGGTCTCTGTGGTTATCTCTGTAGTATTCTCATCTGTATCACGTTTTATCTCATCATACATAACAAGAGTCTTGTTCTTAACAGCTCCATTATCCTTGTTGCGGCTGTTCTTTGCACCGCCTAAGATCACAATGTTTCCGTTAATATCAACTGTGAATAATATGTCATCTGCAGGATAATATCCCTTAGGTGCATTTACCTCTGAAAGTATATAATGCTCACCGGCAATAAGATCCGCACCGCTTCCTGCAAGACCTACGGTAAACTCCTTAAGTGAGCTTCCGCCTGTATTCCATGATGCTACCTCATCGCTCTTATTACCATCTGAATCTACCTTGTATACAGCAAGTCCGGCGCCCTTTACCTGAGCCTTACTGTTAAGATCCTGCTTATCAACATTGATCTTCTCAATAATGAACTCATCTTTAAATGAAGCTCCGTAAGTAAGAACTATCGGTGAACTGCTGTCTGCCTGACTCTCTGTATATCCTGTGTCTCCGATAGTCACTGTATACACCGCATCGTCAAGCTCATAACCTGCAGGTGCCGCTGTCTCCTTAACATAATATGTCTTGCCATATGTAAGACCTGTAAATATACATTCACCATTTACTGTCACTTCCTCAGCAACTACATTTGTGAACTGGTCATCATCATAAATTGTAAATGTTGCTCCATCAAGAAGATCACCGTTTCCGTCCTTCTTCTCGATTTTTATTGCTCCCACAAGCTGTGTATTCACAACTGTAAGTGCCTCTTGATTTACGATTACTTCCCTGGCACTTGTCTTATCTGTTATAGCACTGATATGACTGTAATCATTGTATATATCTGCAAATGTTGATGTATAAACATCCGTGTCTGCAGGAAGCATATAGCCTGCAGGTGCTGCTGTTTCAGTTATCTTAACCTCATCTGTATCATTATAAAGCTTATTTCTGTACGCATCTGTAACAGGTATGTTGTAGAAGTATACATATCCGTCAGTCTCTGAAGCTACTGTACCAATCTCCGCACCTGCTATTGTAAGCTTAAAGTTTGCTCCAAAAAGGGCATTTCCTAAATTATCGGTCTTCTTAAACTTAAGGCTTACATACTCAATAGGATATACAGTTAATGTATCCTCAACTGAGATCTGTACCTCTGTCTTGCTGTTTATAACAACCTCTTTATACTCAGTATTAAGATCATATCCGGCAGGTGCTGATTCTTCCTTCACATAGTATGTTCCATATGGAAGATCTGTAAATCTTGCAACACCGTTTACTGTTGACGCTTTTACTGCTGTTCCGTTTACTGTGTACGGTGCGTAAGCATTGCCATTCTTAACATAGAGTCCGAATACTGCAACTCCACTTGTGATAACTGCCTGTGTATCTGCATCCTTCTTGGTAACCTCAATGCTTCCAAGAGAAATATCATCGTAAAGTACAAGTCCTGTATTGCCTGCTACTGCCTCAGCATTCTTCTTTCCCTCTGCTGTTGTAGTACCGCTTATAATCTCTACCTTACCATCTGTACCTACTCTGAATACTACAGCGGCTGCTGTTTCATAACCAAATGGAGTAACAACCTCCTTAAGTACATAGTACTGACCATATACAAGCTTTGCACCGCTTCCGGTCACACCTACTGAAAGCTTCAGGTTTCCTGTTGCTGTTGTTTCAAATGCAGCAACCTGGTCACTCTCACTAAAGTTTCCTAATTCATCTGACTTATATATCGCAAGCTCTGCACCTGCAACCTTGCTGTCATCTGTAAGATTTCTCTTATCTACGGTTATGTCCTTATTATCATAGTCATCTGTAAGAGATGTATTGTATGTATAAACATATGCTCCGGTTCCGTCTACAGCCTCTGCTGCTCCAGGTGTGGTTCCGATCTTTATGGTTACAACACTGTCATTGATCTTATAACCTGCAGGAGCACTGTACTCCTTAAGATAATATTCCTTACCAAATGTAAGATCTGTAAATCTTGCAACTCCGTCTTCTCCGGTTACACCTGTTGTTGCCGTTGCAACCTCAACAGTGCAATCTCTATCCGAATATAATTTAAAGACTGCTCCATTAAGCGGTGCTCCATCTTCATCCTGCTTTCTTATTACAATAGCGCCCTTCTTCTGTACATTTACCACTGTAAGCTCGTCGCCGTTTACTGTTACAGTCTCGGCAAGAGTCTTATCAGCTATTGGATTGGTATGCTTGTATGTTCCATATACATCTGCAAATGTTGATGTGTAAACATCTGTATCTGCAGGAAGCATATATCCTTCAGGTGCTGATGTTTCAGTTATCTTAACCTCATCTGCATCATTATAAAGCTTATTTCCTGCAGCATTACTTACAGGTATATTGTAGAAGTATACATATCCGTCAGTCTCTGAAGTTGCTGTACTAATCTCCACACCTGCTATTGTAAGCTTAAAGGCTGCCCCCAAAAGAGCATTTCCTAAATTATCGGTCTTCTTAAACTTAAGACTCACATACTCAATAGGATATACGGTTAATGTATCCTCAACCGAGATCTGTACCTCTGTCTTGCTGTTTATAACAACCTCTTTATACTCAGTATTAAGATCATATCCGGCAGGTGCTGATTCTTCCTTCACATAGTATGTTCCATATGGAAGATCTGTAAATCTTGCAACACCGTTTACTGTTGACGCTTTTACTGCTGTTCCGTTTACTGTGTACGGTGCGTAAGCATTGCCATTCTTAACATAGAGTCCGAATACTGCAACTCCACTTGTGATAACTGCCTGTGTATCTGCATCCTTCTTGGTAACCTCAATGCTTCCAAGAGAAATATCATCGTAAAGTACAAGTCCTGTATTGCCTGCTACTGCCTCAGCATTCTTCTTTCCCTCTGCTGTTGTAGTACCGCTTATAATCTCTACCTTACCATCTGTACCTACTCTGAATACTACGTTTGCTGCTGTTTCATAGCCATCAGGTGTAGTAACCTCCTTAAGTACATAACACTGGTCAAATACAAGATCTGAGCCACTTCCGGCCACACCTACTTTAAGCTTCCAGTTGTCTGTTGCTGTTGTAGTACCATCAGCTACTCTGTCACTTTCATTATAATTTCCTACTTCATCTGACTTGTATATACCAAGCTTCGCACCTGAAACCCTACTGTTATCTGTAAGATTCCTCTTGTCTATGGTTATATCCTTGTAGTCAAACTCATCCCTAACAACTGTGTTATATATATATACATGTGCTCCTGTTGCGTCTGTTCCTTCATTTGCTCCTGTGGTATATCCAATCCTTACAGTTGTAACAGTATCGCTTACCTTATAACCGGCAGGAGCACTGTACTCCTTAACATAATATGTCTTACCATAAACAAGATCATTAAATCTTGCTACTCCATCTTCACCAAGGGCACCTGTTTTTACTTCTGCAACTACATTTGTAAGATCCTGATCCTCATATAGCCTGAATATTGCTCCATTAAGAACAAAGCCCATCATATCATACTTTCTTATTATGATAGCACCCTTTTCCTGTGCATTGACCACAGTAAGTTCATCACCATTTACTGTTACAGCCCTGGCAAGAGTCTTGTCTGCTATTGTATCAGTATGTCCATATGAAGCATATACTTCATCAAACCGTTTTTCATATACTGTAGTATTATCAGGCACTCTGTATCCAGGCAATGCTGCTGTCTCTACAATGGCAACGGTATCACTGTCATTGTACAGCTTATTTCCTGCAGCATTACTTACAGGTATGTTATAGAAGTATACATATCCGCCAGTCTCTGAGGCTGCTGTAGCGACCTCAGCACCTGCTATTGTAAGCTTAAAGGTTGCTCCCAAAAGAGCATTTCCTAAATTATCAGTTTTCTTAAACTTAAGGCTTATATACTCAATAGGATATACAGTTGCTGTATCCTCAACCGAGATCTGCACCTCTGTCTTGCTGTTTATAACAACCTCTTTATATTCAGTGTTAAGATCATATCCGGTAGGTGCTGACTCTTCCTTCACATAGTATGTTCCATATGGAAGATCTGTAAATCTTGCAACACCATTTACTGTTGACGCTTTTACTGCCGTTCCGTTTACTGTATATGGAGCGTAAGAATCGCCATTCTTAACGTAAAGACCGAATACTGCTGTACCGGCTGTGATAACTGCCTGTGAATCTGCATCCTTCTTGGTAACCTCAATGCTTCCAAGAGAAATATCATCGTAAAGTACAAGTCCTGTATTGCCTGCTACTGCCTCAGCATTCTTCTTTCCCTCTGCTGTTGTAGTACCGCTTATAATCTCTACCTTACCATCTGTACCTACTCTGAATACTACGTTTGCTGCTGTTTCATAGCCATCAGGTGTAGTAACCTCCTTAAGTACATAACACTGGTCAAATACAAGATCTGAGCCACTTCCGGCCACACCTACTTTAAGCTTCCAGTTGTCTGTTGCTGTTGTAGTACCATCAGCTACTCTGTCACTTTCATTATAATTTCCTGCTTCATCTGACTTGTATATAGCAAGTCCCGCACCGGCTACTCTGCTGTCATCTGTCAGATTTCTCTTGTCTATGGTTATGTCCTTGTTATCAAACTTATCTGTAACATTTACCGTATAGGTGTATACCCAGTTTCCATCTGCACCTGTGCCGTCCACATAACCGGTAGTAGTTCCTACAGTTATCTTTCTGACAGTGCTGTCAACCTTGTATCCTGCCGGAGCACTTTCCTCCCTGAGATAATAAGTCTTTCCATAAGTAAGTCCTGTAAATCTCGCAATTCCTGCTTCTCCAAGCCTACCTGTCGTTGCAACAGCAACCTCGTGGATAAGATCTGCATCGCTGTAGAGTCTGAATACCGCTCCGTCAAGAACAGCTCCCTTCTCATCCTTCTTGCTTACTACGATCTCACCCTGCATAAGCACATTCTTAACAATAAGATCATTGCCACCGACAATCAACTCAGCCGCTTCTGTCTTATCAGCTACTACGCCTTCATTATGGCTGTAATCCCTGTACAGATCTGCAAATGTTCCCTTGTAAACATCCACCTCATCAGGAAGCTTATATCCTTCCGGTGCTGATGTCTCGGTTATCTTCACTTCATCTGTATCATTGTGAAGCTTATTCATATATTTATCTGTGACAGGTATGTTATAGAAATATACATATCCGTCATCCTCTGAAGCAGCTGTAACAATCTCCGTTCCCGCTATTGTAAGCTTAAACTCTGCTCCCTTAAGAGCATTTCCTGCCTGATCTGTCTTCTTAAACTTGAAGCTTACATATCTGATAGGATATACCGTTGCTGTATCCTCAACTGAGATCTGAACTGCCGTCTCACTGTTTATCACAGCCTCTGTATACTCATTATTAAGATCATATCCTTCCGGAGCAGCCTCCTCCTTCACATAATATGTTCCGTATGGAATGTCTGTGAAGCTTGCAACACCATCTACTGTTGGAGCTATAACCGCTGTTCCGTTTACTGTATATGGAATATATACATCGCCACTCTTAGTGTAAAGACCAAATACTGCTGTTCCATCTGTAATGATCTCACCTGTGTCTGCGTCCTTCTTAGTTACCTGTAATGCACCCTTGTCAGGCTCTGTGTATGTAACTGTATTGGTGAACTTGACACTTCCCAGAGCAACTGATCCGGTTGTGGTAACCGCATAGTCGGCAACCGCCTTCTCCTCTACTGTATATACATAGAGGTTTCCATCGTCATCATACTTTGGAAGCTCTGTGAATGATCCTGCCCATCCATTAGCTGCATTAAGCTCCAGTGTCTTATATACAACTCCGTTCTGCTTAAGAACAATGTCAACGCTGTCAGGTCTGAGCCCATACTTATCGTCATCATCATTCCATGCTTTTGATACAGCGATCTCACCAGCTACCGGCTTCTTTGTATTTGTAATTGTCACTGTACCGCTTACAACACCTACATCAGTACTGTAGCTTGTTGTGTAATTGCTGTCATTGAATTCTGTCTCTCTTATGAAGTAATAAAGCTTATTACCTGATCCGTCTACTGACTCAAGATTTTCAAATGTATACGTCCAGTTATTATCAGCGGATAATGTTGCTGTTCCAACCTTATTGGCTTCTGTTGCATCATATCTGTCGGCATTAACGGACTTGTAGATATCTACTGTTACTGAAGATACCGGTGGAGCTGCGATGCTGTTTCCTGCAGCATCTTTCCATTCCTTTACTACAGATATCTTTCTATTGGCTATCTCATTGTCTACATATATATAACCTGCGTTGGCATGTACTCTTGTGTACTTAACTCCGTTATCTGTGTATGGTCCTGTAGCGTCTGTTACAAATCCAGGCTTAGGGCCTACGTCAGGCTTTGTAGAGTCGGCCTCATATATAAGCACATATGTGTTCTCAGGAAGCTTATATCCGTCAGGAGCCTTTGTCTCCTTTAATCTGTAGTAATAATTGAAGTCAAGTCCTGTGATCTTAACAGTACCGTCTTCACCTGTAACAATAGTGCTGGTATCTGCAAGACTTGCCTCTGTCCATGTTCCATCTGCTGTATACTTCTCAAGAGCAAATTCCGCACCCTTAAGGAATACCAACCCATCGATACTGTCCTTCTTAACAAGAGTAAGGTTCACCTTGGTAACACCAAAACCTGCCGAAGAACCATCATCGCTGATAGAATAATTATCCTTTGTGTTCCATGCATCAGCAGTTGAACCTGCTATGTATGCTGAGTTCTCAACATTAAACGCTCTTGCTGTCAGCTTATCGAGATTGTAGTTAAGAGTATATGTATATTCGATAAGTAGTGGTGTGCTGTCCGGAACAGTAAAGTTCAAGGTAGCCATCATTGTAGAATTAGAATCAGTAAATGCTGCACTGTACTTGCTTGGATCAAGTTCCTCTACAACACTTCCGCTCTCATCAAGTACGCTTATCTTAAGTGAACCCGGTTTAACAGTTATGCTGTCAATAAAGCTCTTGCCGTCATTTGCCCTTGAGCTTGTATAATCAAAGGTATCTACTACATTTATTGTTCCTGTACTTCCAAGGGTTGCGCCATCAGGGTTTACTGTAACCTTGTATGAAATCTCATTGTTCTTATCATCGTACTCACCATTTGTGGTTTTACTTATTCTCTGATTCTCAATATTAACCATTGCTGATGAATCTGATATTATTCCGCTTCCATCCTTTGCAACACAGGTGTTGTCGGCAACAAGAGAACCATTCTGCTCGATCTTTGTTGTATCATCAAGCTTAAGCCTGTACATAAGTACAACTGAAACATGACTTGTACCGTTGTAGAAATTATAAGCACTCTCAGGTATAGAAGCCGATATAACCCCGTTCAGACAGCCTACTGTCATTCCATAATCAAGAGGGTTCATTCCGTTGAGGGATGTATGTATAGCTGAACCATATGGTTTATATATAATACCTACGCTTACACCATTACTGCTCTTAAAGCCACTCTTTGTGAAGCTTGTATCAAGAATCATACCCTCCGGTATCTTATCTGTTATATTTATTGTTCCTGATGCTACACAGTTAGGATCTACCACTACACGATACTCGAAATAGTTATCCTCACCGCTTTTATAAAGTGTATCATATCTTGTTACCGGATTACCATCCTTGTCAAGAACATACTTATCTACAATTGAACCAACCTCTGTCTTTGTACTGTCTGCATTGTCCTCCTGGGATATATTTCCACGGGTAAATTTGGCATTGTTTCTTGCTGTTGATGTACCTGATTCATCACCAAAATCTGTAGTTGACTCATAGGTGATCTCAAGACCTGTTTCGGGAAGCACTGAATCACTGGTAAATTCAATCCTATATGCTGAGATAACACACTGACCGTAATTTCCTGCCATCTCACTATCAATCTGATCAAGAGTGATCCATCTCCAATCATCGCTTCCGTTCTTGCACAGTCTCACATATATCTTGTAACCACCTGCATATGAACCCAGTGAAATGTTCCTTGCCTGTTCGGCTGTCATATAATTTATCCTCTTGCCGCTCACATAAAGATCTGCGTCCGTAAGAGTATCCTCATACATATCCCCTGACTTTATGGTTCCGGATATTACTGTCTTCCATGAGTCAATATATAATCCATCAGAGCCTGTATAACCAAGATTATCCTTGCTTACAAGCTTAGCTGTTATGTCATGGCTGGCACTGGCATCCTTTGTCTTACCACTTTTCTCAATGGTTGCCACATTCTTATATGTATCCTTTATGTTCTCCGGAGTGTCAGTTGCGGTTCTGTATGTCACAACCATTGTCCGGCCGGGATCGTAAGCCACCCTTGTGCCATCTGCATCAATTATCACATAGGACTCGTTTCCGTCATCATCTGTCTCTGTGACAAATGACAATGGGAGCTTAAGACCTGATGCATCAAGAGCAGAATCATTTCTGTCATACTTAACTGATACGGTAACACCATCCATAGATTCTGTATTGCCGTTCTTAAAGAGTTCATCAGTAAGCTTGATATCCGCTATCTGTATGCCGTCAGCAGGTGTAAGTCTTATACTCCACTCAATATATGTCTCTCCGTTCTCAACAACTTCCTGCACATATCTCTTTGAAAATCCAGGGAAAGCTTCAGGGCCTGTGTAGTTTGTACCCGGATTTGATGAGCTCTCGCTCTTCTCCAGGCCATTCTTTGCCTGGAACTTGTTTCCGTTCTGGAAATATCCCTTTGTATCTCCAGGTATATCAGTCTCCTCTACATCATAAGTAATGATATAGTATTCGTTGTCTCCAAGAGCAGGCAGCTCACCTGAAATGATTGTACTGTTGGCATCTGCATTGTCGCCTGTGCTTATTGTAAGGCCTGATGAATCCACAACATCCCCGGTATCATTCTTTGTAACCTTAAGACCTGTAATGGTTCTCTTGGCTCCCGGAATACCTGCACCTGTAAGAATGTCTGAAATCTTCAATGGATTTTCTGTTGCACTGTTCACAGACACTTTAATGCTGTATGACCATGTAATCTTATTATTTTCCGGATCCTTAACTACAGCAGTGGCATTCTTTTCTACCTTAAGCCCGGAATTATCCTTCTGGGTATACTCCGTACTTCCGTCTGTAGTATCCTCGCCTCTTGCCTTGCCACCGTTTGTGCTGACATTTACTGTGTTCTTATCACTTACGTTTACTGTTCCCGTGCCTGCCTCTGCCAGGTCAAGAGTTACTTTATATGTAACGGTATACTTCTGCTTTGCACCGATGGCAGGAAGTGTAGCCTTAAATCCTGTCTCCTTGTTGTCATAGGATTTATTTGTGGTCACTACAATGCTTCCGGTATCTACTGAAGAATCTGAACATGTAATAGTAATATCGGAAACTTCTGCATTATATCCGAATCCGAACCTATCTTCGTATGATATAACCTGTCCACCTGTACCAAAATTACTGTCTATAATCTGTGTATATGTAAATGTAACCTTACCGTTATCATAGTCTATATCCTGTCCTGTTCTCTCCTTGGTTACAGATACATCCGGCTGCGGATCCGGTGTTATGATGATATCCTTCGTTCCGTCGCTGGTTCCAAGCTTGTTGTCAATCTTACCCTGATCATCCGTCTTATCAAGGTTCATACGAACGAAGAATTTAAGATATCCCGTCATGTTCTGCTTGAAATCCCCGTCATCCGAATAATTATACAGAGCGTCCTTATCAAGCTTTATGTATATTCTTCTGTTCCTGATATCTATGAAATAATCTCCCACGTCTCCGGCTTCACCGTCACCGAATACATCTCCGCTCGGCACATCTGAAGTACTTGGAATCTCCATGGTATCAGGGAGATCATATATAAGGTAATCTATTTCTCCATTGAGAGCCCTCTCAAGAGTAGCCACATCAAGAGAATAAAGGAAATGAAGATACAGATCCTTAGCTACAAGCTTTCCTGTAGAATCATATTCCGTACCCACCTTATCTGTAGTCTCCCCTGTGGTTTTCTCAAGGTTCACCTCAGTAATGAAATCATCAAGCTTCACCTCCGTACCCTGACCAACATCTCCAGGCAGTGAGCTTGCATACAAAGAAACACCCTCCGAATAAAAGTTTGCTTCTTCCTGTTTCTTCTGCTTTTTCTGTTTTGCAACAGCATCTCCCGATGTTGCTGCAACAACGTTAGTATAATCCGAATCAGAGAACGCACTCCAGAGGTTACTAGGTGTAACGATCGTCACTAACATTACTGCAGCCAGAAAAAATGCAATCAGCTTTTTAGTGTTTTTAGGCATCTTAAACTCCCCTTTCTATTTTTTCTTAATATTATAGATCATAATCAAAAAACGGATAACAGTATCCGAATTTATATATTCGGACATAGCTACCCCTTTTTTACTTAATTTCATAGTATCATAGTATTTTTAAATTGTAAACAATCCATTAATAATCGGCATATAATCCGTTAAAATTTTTACACTTCAGCTTTCCTGTCCCTGGTTAAGAGCTGGAACATAGCGTCCTTTGCAGATTTTCCGTCAAACAACACTCCGTTTACTGCGTCAACGATAGGCATATCCACATTGTATTTCTCTGCCAGGATCTTGGCAGCCTTTGCTGAATACACGCCCTCAACTATCATCTTAACCTCTTCCATAGCCTCCTCATAGGTCTTGCCCTGACCTATAAGATATCCTGCATTACGGTTTCTGCTATGGCGTGAGGTACAGGTCACAATAAGATCTCCCATTCCTGATAGACCGGATAAGGTCTCGACCCTTGCACCCATGGCAAGTCCCAATCTCATGATCTCAGCCATTCCTCTGGTCATAAGTGCAGCCTTTGTATTGTCACCACATCCAAGACCGTCAGACATTCCTGCCGCAAGGGCTATAACATTCTTAATGGATCCCCCAAGCTCTATGCCTGTAACATCTGTACTGGTATAAACCCTGAACCTTTCATTCATAAATGCATTCTGTATGATCTTGGCTGTCTCTATATTTCTTGCACCTGCAACCACTGTTGTAGGGATAAATCTTCCAACCTCTTCCGCATGGCTCGGTCCTGAGAGCACCGCCACATTTGCAACAGGGATCTCTTCCTCGATAACCTCTACCAGAGCCTTGAGGGTCGCCTCTTCTATACCTTTACTTACATTTACTATAAGCTGGCCTTCCTTTATATATGGAGCGATCTTTGCTGCTGTTCCCCTTACAAACGGAGACGGAACAGCACACACTATCATTTCCTTATCAGTAACTGCTGTCTCAAGATCAGTTGTGTATGCTATGGATGTATTTAATATGACACCCGGAAGCCTGTCCTTCTGTTCATGGAACTCCCTTAACATCTCTATTTCCTTCTGATCAATGGACCATATTGTTACTTCATGTCCGTTGTACGCCAGAAGATTTGCAAGGGCTGAGCCCCAGCTTCCGGCACCTAAAATACCTATCTTCATTATAAAACTCCTTTTCTGCCATTTACATAGCAGGTCACTGAAAACTGTCAATCCGTTTTTTGCTTTTATTTTTAAGCTTCCTTTTTATCTGAGCTGAAAGAAAGCTTGTTCTCTGTACCTGCTATAAGTCTCTTTATGTTGGCTCTGTGGCGGAATATTGCAAGTCCTGCTATGATACCTGCCACAACAATACTCTCTATAAGCTTCGCTCTTTCAGCGAAATTATAATCACCCATAATGGCGAATATCGTGTACAGTATAAAGAACCCTGACATTATCAGTATGGAACCAACAGATACATACTTTGTGACAGCAACACTTATAATGAATACTGCAAGAAGTATCACTATAAGTCTCCAGTCCCAGAGACCTATTATCATGCCTGATGTGGCAGCAATTCCCTTGCCGCCCTTGAACTGCATGTAGAATGGGAAGTTGTGTCCGAGAACAACTCCGAAGCCCATATACAGTACAAAGAGATATTTGTTGTCTGACACTCCCGGAAGGTTGACCATATCAAGTATTATATGGGTAAGGGAACATGCCACAACGCCTTTTAACAGATCTCCCAGGAATACTATAAGTCCTGCTTTCTTTCCAAGAACTCTCAGTGCATTGGTGGTTCCTGAATTTCCACTTCCGTGCTGTCTTATGTCTATTCCGTGAAGTCTTCCATATATATATGCTGTCTGTATGATACCAAAGAGATATCCGCATACAAGGCAGACAAATCTTGCTAAAATGTTCATTACTTTTCTTTCCTCTCCCTGATGATAAACCTAAGAGGTGTACCCTTAAATCCAAAAGCCTCTCTTATGCGGTTTTCTATATATCTTGTATATGAGAAGTGCATAAGCTCCTTATCATTTACAAATATAACAAATGTAGGCGGCTTAACCGATACCTCCGTAATATAGAAGAGCTTAAGCCTCTTACCCTTGTCAGAAGGTGGCTGCTGCATGGCAACTGCCTCTGCCATGATCTCATTAAGAACACCTGTTGCAACTCTTAATGAATGATTCTCTATTACTGCGTCTATTGTCTCAAACAGCTTCGGAAGCCTCTGTCCCGTCTTGGCTGACACAAAGAGCAGCTCCGCATAAGGCATATAGGAAAGCTTGTTCCTTACCTCCTCGGCAAACTTGTTCATGGTCTTATCATTCTTCTCTATAGCATCCCACTTATTGACAACGATTATCATACCCTTGCCTCTCTCGTGGGCGATGCCTGCAATCTTGGTATCCTGGTCTGTTATTCCTTCAACCGCGTCAATTACCAGCACTGCCACGTTACATCTCTCTACAGCCGCAACAGTTCTGATAATACTGTATCTCTCTATATCTTCCTTTATCTTACTCTTTCTTCTGAGTCCCGCAGTATCTATGAATACATATTCTATGCCGTTTCTCACGATCTGGGTATCTATTGCGTCCCTTGTGGTTCCCGCAATATCAGAAACGATAACCCTGTCCTCTCCAAGGAGCTTATTTATGATAGAAGATTTACCAACATTGGGCTTACCTATTATGGCTATTCTTGGTCTCTCGTCCTCAGTCTCATCCTTGGCACTTTCAGGGAAATACTTAACAACCTCATCAAGCATATCGCCTATTCCAAGTCTTGAGGCTCCTGACACTGGCTGAGGATCCCCCAGACCCAGATTGTAGAACTCGTACACGTCATTCATGTATTTCTCAAAGCTGTCCACCTTATTTACAACAAGAACTATAGGTTTTTGGGATTTTCTCAGCATATCGGCAACCTTGTTGTCATCATCCACAAGTCCCTGTCTTACATCTGTCATGAAAATGATAACATCCGCTGTCTCTATGGCTATCTCTGCCTGTTCTCTCATACTCTTTAATATTATATCATCAGACTCCGGCTCTATACCTCCTGTATCAATAAGGGTAAAATTATAATCAAGCCAGGACACATCTGCATATATCCTGTCTCTTGTTACGCCGGGTGTATCTTTAACTATGGAAATCTTTTCTCCCGCCAGAGCATTGAACAATGTAGACTTTCCTACATTTGGTCTTCCCACTATGGCAACTATTGGTTTACTCATTATGAATTTCCTCCTATTGCACCGTTTACCAAATCTGCACCGTTAGATTTTACAATATATATTTCTACTTGTAAAGCGTCCCTTAATTCATCCAGTGTCATATCATCAAGGAATATCTCCTCATCACACTTAAGGGTATTCTCCGGAAGAAGAAGCCTGCTTCCAAGCTCCTTTCCCTGAAGCTGCTTCTTTATGTCCTGTCCCGTAAGAAGTCCTGTTACAGTTATCCTGTGTCCGAAGAAATCATTGACTATCTTATACACATGAAGCTTTACATTCTTGAACTTTTTCTCAATCTCCTCTGCCAGCTTCTTTATGTGATCATACACCAGAACTCCGGTTACTATACTTGCAGTGTATTCCCTGTCATCTGCCGGGATCTCTCCAAGAGCCTCATAAAATTCATCGCAAAGAGATCTTACCATGCCGACACCATTTTCAATCTGTGTATACCCATCATAATTTTCAGCACCTGGCATAGGTCTGCCGGCATTTATATACCACTCATCACTGGCATGGACAAAATGTGTTCCAAACTTCTCGTATGCCTGCTTCTGAAAGCCCTCTATTATATCTATGACCTCTGCGGCGTCCCGGCTGTCAAAGGGCTCCAGCTTGAATAAGCCGTCACGGTAATCGGATATTCCTACGGGAACCACCGAAAGGCTCTCCATGACCGGGGCAAATCCCATAAGGTCACTTATGGAACGTCTCAGTTCATCCCCATCATTTATCCCCTTGCACAGAACTATCTGTCCATTCATGGGAATACCTGCATCATAGAACTTCTGCAGCCTGTCCATTATGGTTCCTGCAAACCTGTTCTTTAACATCTTACATCTGAGATCGGGATTGGTTGTATGGACCGACACATTAATAGGTGCCAGATGATATCTTATTATTCTGTCTACATCCTCATCCTTCATATTTGTAAGGGTAATATAATTCCCCTGAAGGAATGAAAGTCTTGAATCATCGTCCTTGAAATATATGGTATCTCGCATCCCCGGAGGGTTCTGGTCTATGAAGCAGAAGATACACTTGTTATAACAGGATCTGTAATCGTCCATAAGACTGTTCTCAAATTCTATGCCCAGATCCTCGTCATAATCCTTATCTATCTCAAGAAGCCATTCGTCACCATCCGGTTTCCTTACAAGCACCTCAATATATTCGTCTTCTATATAATATTGATAGTCAAATATATCTACTATCTTATTTCCGTTTATCTCAAGAATAACATCACCCGGTTCGATCTCCATTTCCTGGGCGATACTGTCCTCAAGCACTTTTTTTACTACATGCTCCTGCTTCTTCATCCAAATTTCTCCTAATATCCGTACAGAACGTATTAATATAGCTCATTACATCCGGTTGCCAACACCATACATCTTCACGATCCGATCATATAGCATTATCATTTTGCCACTATTTCAGCATTATAACCGCTCCGAGATTTCCCCGCTTTCCGTGACTTGCTCTGTGGGAAAAGAGAAGCTCCGGATTACAGCAGGTACAGATATCTGTAACATCTATATGCTCCGGCAGCACTCCGTTGTCCACCAGATTATAATAATTGGCAACATGAAGATCTAAAAGGTATTTGCCATTTTCCTTTTTTGTTATCATGGTGTCATACTGTTCCGGTGTATATGACTTTTTAAATTCCTGCGCCACGTCCTCACTTACCTCATAGCATTTCCTGCAAATGGATGGACCTATGGCACATATAAGATCAGCCGGATCACAGCCGTACTCGTAATTAAGTGCCTTTATCATCTCCCTGCTTATCTTGGCAACTGTCCCCCTCCAGCCTGAATGGTTCATGGCAACCACCGCTTTTACCGGGTCATAGTAATAAACAGGAACGCAGTCTGCATAAAAGGTTATCAAAGGTATTCCCGGCACATCCGTCATAAGTCCGTCTATTCCCTTTATATCAGATTCACAGGTTATTCCCTTGCCTATATCTGCCTCTGTCACCTTGTGTATTCTGGTTTCATGAACCTGATCTGAAAATACCAGCTTTCTGTGATCATAGCCTATAGCTTCCGAAAGTCTCCTGTGGTTCTCCATAACAAGCCCAGGATCATCCCCCCTGTGAAAGCTTAAGTTCATGGTTGAAAGATGTCCCTTGCTTACGCCGCCAAGCCTTGTGGAGAAGCCATGTACAACCTGTGCCTCACTGAGATTCTTAAAGGTTATATACGAAACTCCCTCATGCTCTCTTATATCTGTAGTGTTCCTGTTATGTGTGATCTTATTATATTCAATATACTTAATATCCATAATCTGTCACCTGCAGCCAAATGCGTCCTTTACATGTCTGATACTTCCGTCTCCGTACACTGCTATACAGTCAAATCTGCAGGGTTGCTGTTTCCCTCCGCATTTATATGTATAATAATACCCTGCGGCTCTGCATATATGCCTGATCTTCTCCGGAGTCACCGCCTCAAGGGGATCTCCGTAATTCAGGCTGCTCCTGTATTTTACCTCACAGAACACCAGTGTATTACTTTCCTTTTCCCTGGCTATTATATCTATCTCCCCCAGACGGCAGTTAAAATTACGCTCCAATATTTCGTAGCCCTTACCGCAGAGATACTCTGCCACTATCTGTTCTTTTTCTCTCCCGATGGTTATCTTGTTATCTATTGTTCTTCCTCCCGGATTCTTTATCCTGTCAAAATCATTCTATACGAAATTTTTTATAAAGCTTCTTCTGTGGATCTCACATGGTCCCATGGTCTTAAGTGCCTCAATATGCTCCTTTGAACCATAGCCCTTGTTAGAGGCAAATCCATATCCCGGATACACGCCGTCATATGTCACCATCATCCTGTCCCTTGTCACCTTAGCTATGATACTAGCGGCAGCTATGGATGCAGACAACGTATCTCCCTTTATTATTGGCACCTGCTTTATATCAACCCCCGGTATGGTAACCGCATCATTAAGAAGAACCTGAGGTTTTACCGAAAGCTTTGATATGGCTATCCTCATGGCATGATAATCTGCCTGCAATATATTTATATCATCTATAACCTTCTCGTCTGCCATGCCAACTCCCACAGCCAGAGCCTTCTCCATGATCTCATCATAGAGCTTTTCTCTCATCTTCTCACTTAGCTGCTTGGAATCGTTAAGATACAATATATCACAATCCTCTGGAAGAATTACGGCAGCAGCCACAACAGGTCCTGCCAAAGGTCCTCTGCCCACTTCATCTATACCGCACACATTGCCCTCGCCTCTGTATTGACGCTCATAGTTGAACATACGGTACATTCTTGCAAGCTCTTTTTCGTGCTTTTCTATGTTTTTTTCCGCTGACTGGATGAGTTTTACAACTCCTGATCTGGTATCATCCTTATACTTTTCTATAATAGAACTATACTCATTGATATCTGCCTGTGCAAATTCCTTCTTTATATCCGAAATGCTCATTACATGCTTTCCTCTCGTGTATAAATCATAAGACATCATTACATAACTATAACTAAAACTAACCGGACTGAGAAGATCAGTCCGGTGTCTTATATCCCTTATTCAATCTTTCCGAAATCCTTTGAAAATCTGAACACTGCCTTGCCGATGATATCTCCGTCACTGATACAACCTATAACTCTGCTGTCACGGCTGTTATTTCTGTTATCTCCAAGAACAAAATAACAGTTTTCCGGCACAGTAATCTCCGTTGCGGCTATACCTCTTCTGGTCTCATCTATAAGCTCCTTACCATAGGTATCATCCTCCAGAGGTTCACCATTGATATATACAAGTCCATCCTCACCGATCCATACAGTCTCTCCCGGAAGACCGATAATACGCTTTATGTAGTACTTATCATCATCGTCCTTGGCAGGAAATACAACTATATCGTACCGCTCCGGCTCATCAAACAGATAGGTGAATTTGTTGATCCACAGGCTGTCCCCATCTGTAAGGGTATCATTCATGGAATTTCCACTGACCTCTGTCCTCTGTCCCACAAATGTAAGTATAAGCCAGCACAACAACATTACTGCAAGGATATATACCAGAAGATTTACAAGTTCCTTAACGATATTTATATTCTCAGGCTTATTCTTCTCCTTGTTCCTGCGTTTTCTCTCCAGCTTTCTTCGCTGTCTGGCAGAAAGATATTCCTCGTCATCTTCTGTATCATCGTCATCGGAAGTCTCTTCATCAGAAGCCTCTTCTGTATCGGAAGTTTTTGCTGTATCAGGAGTCTTTTTTGTAGCAGCCGTCTTTTCTGCACCATCGACTGTAGGTTCTGTGCTGCCGTGACCATTTAAATCACCGTTTCCGTTCTCTGTGTCTCCGGCATCAGCTCCGCCTTCATCAGCTGATTCGGCGTCTGTATCCCGGTCACCAGCTCCTTCTGATGCTGTATCGTCTTCTTTATTTTCTTTGTTTTCTGCTTTTGCCTTCTTCTTTTCTGCCTTTAGTCTTGCCTTTTCACGTTTCTTCTCCAGCCTTGCCTTTTCTCTTTCAGTTGGAGCGTCCGGACTGAACAGCTCATCTAAGGCTTCCTGTCTCTGTTCTTCTTCGTTCATATATGTAAATACCCTTCATTGTTGATATATTATTCCTCAGGCTTCTCCAAGCTTATACGTCCAAGCTTTCCGCTGCGGAAATCTGTGATGACAATGGCTGCAGCCTTGTCCACATCCAGCTCGCCACCTTTTTTTATACATTGAAGCTTGTCTGCCACATCGTATAACACAGAAACCACATCATCCTTCTCTTGAATATTATACCTTTCGGCAATAGTATTACAATAGTTTGTTTTTAAAAATTTCATAAACTCAAGGCACAGATCGGTGATACTCAGTATGTCATCATTAATAGATCCTATAAACGCAAGCCTCATTCCCACATTTCTGTCCTCGAACTTAGGCCACAGTATTCCCGGAGTATCAAGAAGCTCCACGTTCTTGCCAAGCTTTATCCACTGCTTTCCTTTGGTAACTCCCGGCTTATTTCCAACCTTTGTACAGGCTTTCTTAGCATAGCTGTTTATGAATGTAGACTTACCTACATTAGGTATTCCCACTATCATTGCCCTTATAGGTCTGTTGATGATACCTCTTTTTCTGTCTCTCTCTATCTTTTCCTTGCAGGCTGCACGAATAAGGTCATCTATATTCTTCATACCCGCACCGCTTCTGGCGTTTATCTCTTCTACATAGAAGCCCTTGTCTCTGTAGTACTCTGCCCATTTTTTTGTAACAGCCGGATCAGCCAGATCAGTCTTGTTAAGAAGTACCAATCTGTACTTGTTCTTTGCCAGCTCATCTATATCCGGGTTCTTACTGGACATAGGAGTCCTGGCATCAAGTATCTCTACCACAATATCAATAAGCTTGATATTTTCCTGCATCATACGCTTTGCCTTTGTCATATGACCGGGATACCAGTTTATCTGTCCATTTAAGAAGCTCTTTTCATTTGTATTATTTGTTCCGCTGCTTTTTACATTCTTTTCCATAATGTAATATTCCTTATCTGTTTATTCTGCCAAGGAGCTCATTTTTCCTTACCTTGCCTACACTTACATAACGGGAGTCCTCGCTGTTATTTACATTGTCCCCAAGCAGGAAGTATTCATCATCTCCCAGGGTGACTCCGCTCTCAGCCATGCCCTTGGTAAATATATATGTGGTCACCGGGGAATCCTTTAATGGTTCTCCATCAATAAGGACCTGTCCGTCATAGATCGTAACAGTCTCTCCCGGAAGTCCTACTATCCTCTTAATATCATAATACTCGTCATTTTCATCCATAAGACGATATGCTACTATGTCATAACGCTCCGGACTCTTTATATTATAGATCCACTTATTTACGATAACTTTTTCTTCATTTGCAATGGTCGGCTTCATGGATGAACCAACCATATAGACTGTCTGGAACATAAATCCAACTATTATATATCCAATTACAACTGCGCCAAGAATAAGCACACACCATCCAAGCAGGGACTTAAGAATCTTCTTTTTGTTCCGGTTAAGACGATTCTGCCTGCGTTGTTCGCGTCTTATTCTGCGCATTCTGTCACGACGTTCGCTCATTTTCTTCCTCTTCCTGATAATAATCAAAAATGACTGGAGGATAACTCCAGTCATTCTTTTGATTGTTATAGTACACCGTCAAATAATTATTTAACAAGCTCTTTAACCTTTGCTGCCTTACCAACTCTTGAACGTAAGTAGTAAATCTTAGCTCTTCTAACTTTACCTTTTCTTACAACTTCAATCTTCTCTACAAATGGAGAATGTACTGGCCAGGTCTTCTCAACACCAACACCGTTAGAAATCTTTCTAACTGTGAAAGTCTCTCTGTTGCTTCCACCCTGTCTCTTAATAACTGTTCCCTCAAAGAGCTGGATTCTTTCCTTGTTTCCCTCTTTGATTCTGTTGTATACCTTTACAGTATCACCTACTGAAAATGCATCAACGCTTTCCTTCATCTGTGAAGCTTCAAGATTCTTAATGTAATCCTTGTTCATCTTTCTGTGACCTCCTTATAATTTAGACGTTCTTACTACCATCCAGGTACAGAGGACCATCTCTTTTTTACACAGCTTAAATAGGATATCATAAAATATGCTCCGGTGCAAGCACTTTTTATGGCTTTTTATATGTGCGGAGGCTACTGTTTCTTCTTATAATAAATATACGAATAAAGGATCGGTAAAAGTGCCGGTACAAATGCAACCGTGATAAGCAGCCAGATATTAATCACCGGTGAAGCCGCCATCATCAGTATACCACCTATCACCATACACTTTCCACCAAATCTGTGAGTATGATACCAGTTATCCTCATCATCCAATGTCCATCTTACCCGAAAGCCCACTGTGTAATTCTGTTTGACCTTCGGTATATAATTGCCCAGCGCGATGTATAAAACGCCTATCATCAATGACATGATGAATCCTATATCTGTGGCATATCCCAATGAATACGCGAACATAAGGCTGCTGACCAGAAGAGATACAACAGGAAAGGTACCGAGTAAAACCTGATAGATTTTTTTATTTATATTCCTGTGTTTTGGATCAACACAGGTTGCCCCTACACAGATAAGCTGACACAGGAATATAAATCCCGGAATCCCGAATACTGCAAATGCCTTTGATGAATAGCCATCCGCCTGATTGTTGATATCAAAGTGTGTTGCCATGGTGTCCGGCAGTTTATTCCATAAAAGAAGTCCCACAATCATAGGAAGCAGGGTTACAACAGAAGTGACAATAATTAATTTTTTATTTTCTTTGATCATCGCTATCCTCTCCTTTCAGCTCACTGATCCACAACATGATCTCCTCAAGCACCGTTGTATTAAGTTCGTAATATATGTATTTGCCATCTCTTTTATCCCTTATCAGATCTGCGTCCTTAAGTACTGACAGGTGTCTTGATATGGCAGCCCCGGAAATTGAAAAATGCTCCGCAATATCCCCCGCCGCCATACTTGACTGCTTAAGCAGGTTAAGTATCTCTCGTCTCGTAGGATCGGCAAGTGCCCGGAGTGTGTCCTGCATACCCATGTTTGTCACATCCTTTCGGCTTTCATTTAACACTTAACTTAAATGTTAAATGTATTATAGCATAGTACCCTTAAAAGTCAAGATTTTTTATATACTTCTTAAAAATGCACCGCTATGCCATATTTTTTAATCCACCAAAAAAGCACCTTTTCAGAATTATAAAATAATATAATAATAATAATAATGACAAACATAGCAGAAAAATTATAAAAAAAATGAAAAACACCCAACATTTCCATGACGGATCTTGTCTTTATTATATGTAGAGACACTTACACTAATATCTCTAAGGAGAGAGAAAAAACTATGACTTCTAATTTAAGCCATTATGTTGAGTTAGCAATGAAAGTTAAGCGACGCCCAGTACCAGACAGTATTCCTCCATTATTTTAATGGATTTTCTGTATCGGGGATTGCCGAGATCATGGAATGTCCTGTAGGAACCGTTACCTATCATCTCAGCGTTGCCCGTGGCAAGATCAAGCAGGCAGTGAACAGATACGAGAATACCAACAACAAGAAGCTGTACTCATTTGCAGGGCTTCCGCTTCTTGCATGTATCTTCACCGAAGAGTTCAAGAGCCTTTACAACACCTCTCCTACCCCTGCAAATATTTTCAACTCCGTCTCTGCAAATACCATCATCAAAGAAGCAGCAAAGAAAGGAGCATTCGGTAGATAATGTAGATACCGATACCGGCAAAGTATTTATGAACTGCTATCTAAACGATGTAAATTGGGGAGAGGAAAAAGATTTAACAGGACTTACCTTGTTTTCGTCGGATTGTACTCTGCCGATTGATCTGGAAAAGATAGATCGGTTTTCCCTGAAACGAAATGTCAAGGACTTTTTAGTACCCCTACCATTCATTGTATGAAAAAAGCCACTGTAGATTTCTCCACAATGGCTCCAAAGTCATTTTTTATTCACTTTTGATTACCGGCAAACTCGTGCCCAAACTGAAATTTGCAAGTGTCTATAATTTACAAATCATAATATATTCTTCATCATTTTCATCAATAATTTCAAATCCTATCTTCCTATACATACGGACAGCATAATTCATCTTTTGAACTGATAATGATGCTTGTTTATATCCTTCTAATTTTAGTTTTGTTAGCATCTGTTTCATTAATTCTGTTCCGATACCATAGTTTCTATACTCCTTAAGAAGTGAAATTGCAAAAGACGGTGTTTCATTATCTATATGACCATAATCATTCATAATCCGAACCCATACGGCACCAACAATTTTATCCCCAACTTGAGCAACCAAACATAAGTCTCCCTTATTCTTACCAAAGTCTTTTACATATACTTGCAAATCTGGTTGGTTAATAATATCTTTGGGCGGTGCAGAAACTCCTTCGGGAATAAAAATCGCCTCGTACAAAAAAGTATCTAATACCTTATTTCCATCTTGTTTTAATTCTCTTATTGAATAATTCATATAAACCTCCGATTTATTTTTATTTATAAATCAGTTGTCATTCCACACATAATGATTCCTCCGTTAAATTCAAATAAACGTGTGCTTTTATAGCTCGCCTCTCAAACGTGCTTCTATATCAGATGCCGTGTATAATACATCCGTTACAATTACCCTTTCGTCACAGATTGTGTAAAACACTGAATAATTATCGACGAGCATTCTACGCAACTCCATTCTCTTTTCCGGCTCAGAATCCATAATCCTAAATCGTTCCGGGAAAGTGTCTAATGTAAGTATTTCATCAGCAATGCGATTATATTGCCCCATTGCATTATCCGGAGCAAGCAAATCTATAGCAATATAATTGTATATATCTTCCATATCCTGCAAAGCTTCTTTTGTAATCTCTACCTTATATTGCTTCATTAATGCCTCTCTCTAAATGCCACAAACGCACTAGCTGCATC